>Ga0181401_1000083_pt1 | contig 33490 bp, 55 predicted proteins | sample 24SPOviralmetaG_FD_130130 | JGI IMG/M metagenome (GOLD analysis project Ga0181401, IMG submission 130130) | Marine viral communities from the oligotrophic San Pedro Time Series (SPOT) site, San Pedro Channel, CA, USA - 24 SPOT_SRF_2011-07-20 | ecosystem: Environmental > Aquatic > Marine > Strait...
GTAATCTGACACAGAAATAACTGGTTCTTTGATAATCTTTACAGAGTCTCCGAAAGAGGATATTTCACCGGCATAGTCGGTGTTTGTAATAGCTTCAATTACCGAGGCTTTTCTAAAGAAGTTTAAAACCTTTTTAGAGTAAACCGAAGGTAAGAAGAAACTATTAGTTTGTCCACTTACGGAGTTTGCAAAGTTAGCATCGGTATCTGTTGAGGGTTCAAAAAATTGAGCCATGATACTTTCTCCTTTAAGTTAATATAGTTTAATCTGATATAAGCCCGTTCTGCATAGCATCCGATATTTCACTTTCGTACTTATCAAATTCTTGTACAGACATTGCTTCTATCTCCTTTAAAGACCAGATTTTCTGTTGGTTTGGTTCTATACTTTGTGTTTTAGTAGAGACCATATCTGCAGCAGATTTTCTAGTCGGTTTTTTAGAAGATGACTTTGTCTTTGTAGGAACATCCATACCAATATCACGTTTAAATAAATCTAAAGCACGAGAAGCTAAGTCGGCATCGTCAGAGTTTGAGTATATCCAATCTTGAATAGACTTTGGCTGCTCTTTTGCCCAATCATGGAAATCATCGCTGTTTCTAATATCTTCAAAATCAGGATGTTTGTCCACTAACCTTTTTTCTGCATCAGCTTGTATTAACTCTTGTTCACGTTCTTGGAGTTTACTAAGGCGTTCTTCTAGAACTTTTGCTTTAGACTCCGATTGCATATGTGCAACAGTTTCTACAACCTCATAAACATCAGGATATTGTTCTTTAAATTGTTCAAGTTCTTCTTCAGATTTGGGAGCTGTATATTCAGTTCTATTTTTAGTAGCTTCTTCTATAAGCTCTTGTTCCCTAGATTTAAACTCATTCAATTTAGAATCATAATGTTTTTTTAAATCATCATAACGTTTTTTATAGTTTGGTCTCTTATAAGGAGTATCCTTTGTAGATTCCAATTCCTCTGTATTTACACTTCCTTCTTCACCGACTTCCATTACGTCATCGCTGTTAAAAAGTTTATTCTGAGGTTCTTCAAAAAACATACTATTTGATGATACAAAAGGTTTATCTTCTTTTCCGTGCCAATCTTTTTTTTGGTTATAAGGATTTGGCGTTTCCTTTTTTTGGACTTCATTAGTCATTTTCTTTTCTCCTAATCAGGGCTTCGTTTAACAAGGTAGCTGCAATGTGCACTAGCAGGGCTTGTCTTGTAAAGGTCGCCTTTCGGTTTTTTGTTTGATAGAGTGCCTACGCTAATAGGGTAGCTCTATCCCTATCTAGCTACGAACATATCTTGATTGTGTAGATGGGTCCATCATACGTTTTTTAATCTCATCGCCTACTAAGTCTTCATCTTCAGGAACAAAGCCCCTGTCAAGTATTACTGTTTGACGTTGAGTATTCGCATCAACTTCTTCTTCTCCACTATCAAGCATTCCACCCATAGCTACTTGTTGTCTTTCTTCTGCTTGAGCTTCAGCTTCTTTCATCATTGACATTAAGTTGTCACTTCCGATTTCTTCTACAGCTTTTGCAGTAAAGACAAATTCCCCATCCGATAACCTAGCAGGTATCGAATCGGATACTCCTGAACCCGGACCTTCAACAGGACCAGACCCAGCAAATTCTTGAGCTACATCTACTACTTTATCAAATAGCATTGATAGCTCCATATCTTGTTCTAGTTTAGACATTAACATATCTTCTTCTTCATCTGTTAATGCTTCGTTAATTATAAATCCCATGTAATCGTCTTCCATTTGAGTATCTGGAAGTTGCTCTTCCATCATCATTCCACCCATTTCTTTCTTTACACGTGTGTTGGAATCTATAGCATCTTGTCTAGCTTGTTCATATTCATTAAGTGTACCATCTTTATCTAAATCTCCTACTGGTCCACCTGCATCATAATTTATTTTACCACCATCATATTTCTTTTCTTTGTTTATAAAAGAATCAGAAACTGTGTAGTTTAATCCACTATCTTTAAATTGTGTATTTATCATATTTAACAAATCAGTATCTGAACGGTCATCTCCCATTTCCCTTCTAACTTGTTTTAAATCATTTAAAAGTCTTTCTCCTTTTCCAAAATCTCCTAAAGCTTGTTTAGTTCTTTTAAATAATCCTGAACTTCCAGCATTATAATAATCATCACCTAACTCTTTTAAATATTTTATGTCTTGATTAATAAATGAATTATATCTTTTTTCAGCAGTAACATCAACATACTCTCCTTCATTGTACATTATTCTACTACCACGATACATTCTAGATTCATCTTCTAAAAGACTTTTAGGTTTTTTTGGTAAACGTTCAATAGACATAGGCTTTTGCTTTTTAACTTTCTTTGGCATTTTAGCAATTTTTATTTTTTTAGGTGGTTTAGGGTCAGGTTCTCTATGGTCTTTAACTCTACGACCTCTATAGCCTCCACTAGCACCACCTCTTTGTTGACTTTTTGTTTTTGCTTTGTTTTTTAATTTTCTAAAAATTCCCATTAGATGTCCTCTTCTTTCCTTAATAATGCTTCTTTAACTTGCAAGTCCAGTTGCTCCAACCGAACCAGAAAATTCACTTTCCCCTGCAACCGGTACATTTCCTGTTCCGATGTTGCCACCACCAGTCCCTGTAACTCCAAGGTCTTGAGGTTGTTCAGGTGCTCCTTGAAGGCTTCCCATTGGGGGCTGTTGACCAGAGGGTTGAGCTTCTTCGCCATTTGTTTGTCCAGCATTTTGCATTCCTATTATTTGTGCCATGATAGCTGCTTCTTCAGGGTCATTGAGTATTTCATCAGGGTCTAAATCTAAGCTATAAGCAAGTTCACTAACCAATTTAGAAATTTTAACAAACGGAGCAATAGCAGGACTTTGTGCAGTTTGCAAGAATGTAGTCAGTCTTTGACTTCTTACTTCTTTCTGCATCAAGCTATTTGTTCCAGTAGCTCTAACTTCTAAATCACCTTTAACATCCAAATCATCTTCTAAGAATTGCATGTTCCATTGGAAATAAGCTTCTCCTAATGGTTTTAATAAAAAGTCATCAAGGTTCTTAACGACTGTTTTAATATTTAAACTAGCTGCTCCAAGCAACATAGACATACCAGAAGCAGTCCTTGTCATACTTTGAACACCTGTCTGTCCGTGTGAGTAACTAGGTATTCCTGTTTGCTCATCTGCAAGTTGTCTAAACTTGTCGAACATCATTAAATTTTCTTGTGCTGTATTAGGAAACTTTAATCCATGTATTGCTTGTCCCGGCATTCCAGCTTGTCTACGGAATATTTTTCCGGGATATATTTCCATTGATTGTCCACCAACTAAAGCAGACTCATCTACATCAAATACTAAAGAACCAGCCATTGCTAAATTATCAATAGCCATTCTTGCATGACCATTCATAATCTGTTGACTGTCATCCATATTTTCTGCTATACCAATACCAAAAAAGTTATATGGATTTCTTTCATAAGGGAAAGAATGATAAGGTATTCTGTAAGGTGTAAATGGATTAACAACTGCTCTTAATAGATAGTGTCCACATGTCCATACATTTACTTGTACTTCATCTAAGTCATCAATTTCATCTGCAAGTTCTATACCAACTTCACGTGCATATTCTGCATCCATGATTCCCCAGTATTCAAGAACTTCAAAGTTAGAACTATATTCTTCATCAGCTCTAACGTCATCTTTTAATTGACTTTCAAAATCTTTTTCTACGTAGTTTGCACCCATCTGGATAGCATTACGTATTGCATCTTCATCAAAGTAAGGCATGTTACGTAGCTGCCTTAATTGACTTCTGTTCATTTTATGCCTATGGATAACGTATTCACATTCTTCCATATTAGTAGCATTAGGGTCAGGGTAAAAATCCCAACAACTAACAAACTCAATTCTTGGTACTCTGACTTCTAGTGGGTTGTAATTTCTACTTCCGTCTTCGTCTGTGTCCCACTTGTGCAGTTTTTTATTAAAGTTAAATGGTCCTTTTACAATCCCTGTACCTAGTAAAGAAGATTCTAAAAGAGCATTTCTAATTTCAGAAGAACCATTTGATTCTTCAATTTGGTCATGGATTAATTTTTCCATTCTCCTTGCAGCTCTTTGTGCAGGAGATACTTCAATAGCTTGTGGGTCAGGACTAACTCCATCAGTTAGTATTCCAGCTTCTTCAGCTTTATCTTCTAAGCTATCTTCAAAAATTCCATTGTAAAACGAAGCTCCCGGTTTTAAAGTTTTACCATCTCCTTCATAACCAACATCGTAAGGACTTTGATAATCTACAGAGTTTCCATTTACTTCTTCAGGTTCAGATGTTTCTAAACTTGGAGTAGGATTATTAATATCTAAATGAGCAAAATCGGTTTCGCCTTCTGGTATTTTGGTTTCTTGAACACCAATAGGAAATTTACCAGTTCCGAATATAACATCTACTAATTGACCAAATGCTGCTAGTACTTTTGTTTTGGTAATCTTTACAAAGATACGAGACTTTTCTGATTCTCTAAACTTTATAGATTTACTATACAAGCCTCTATAATTTTCATAAGCTTGTAACCATCGTCTTTCATCAGTCTGCCTAGCATCTTCAGCTTGGGCATACCGACCTTTAATAATACCAATTAGATTTCTTTGCTGGTCTTCTTCTAAACTAAGTTTAACTCCAGACTCGCCTTCTACTTCTTCATAAATAGAATCAGCATTCAGAAATGTATTATCTTTTTCTACCATACTTTAATATCCAAATGTAGAATCAGAAGGTCTATACAATTCTCTCTTCAATCCTCTGATTCTTTCTAATGGGCTTTCCATTCTTGGTCTACTCATTATCATATAACGTAACGCATCGTATGCGTGGTCCGAAGCATGTGTATCCACATCTTCAGGATTCGTTTTAGAAAGAGGGATAGATTGTAACTCTCTTATTAAGTTCGGACATGTATTAAATATCTGTAACTTAGGTCTACCGTTCTCTCTAACCTTTAAATACTCGTGTATTTGTATTTTACCTTGTATTCTATTTTTATCAGCTCGTCTTAATTTATGACCAGCCTTTATCAAAGCTTCTCCTACAGTTGGACCAGTCGTACCTGTTCTTGCCCATGCTGCAGTATCCAATACACCATTCACAGAAAATGGGTCTTCCATTTCCATATCTGTTATTATACTACCTAATTCCTCACCTGTCAAGCCTTTTTTGTATAATTCTCTATAAATTATTAAAGTTCCGTCATTTATATCCAATATTCCCCATAAACAACAGCTTTCTGCAGCATATCCATAGTCAACTGCTTTTATTCTTTCCCAGTTAATTGGTAGTTCAAATGGTGTAATAACGTGTGCATTAGGGTCAAATTCTACAAATGCAGCTCCTTCAGCTACATCCCAGTTACCTTCAAGTAGTTGTCTACGCTGTATAGGTGGTAATGATTTAAGCATTTGCTCATACACACCATCTTCAGATAAGTAAGGGTTGTCTGCTAATTTAGCTGGTATAAACTTTCTACTAAGACCGTCTTTACCTTCAAAGCTTGTGTAATGTTCTGCAGGTTCTATATATCTTTTCTTTACCCATTGTGAACCAACACCACCGGGGTTAGCAGTACATCGTAAGTATGTTTGTATTTCAGGGTCTGTTGTTCTTAAACGTGAAGCAAGATAGTTCCAACTAAACTCTGTAGGTAAATGTGTTATCTCATCAAAGCCTATCCAGCTATATGCTTGTCCTTGGTATCTATAAACATCAGCATCTCTTTCAAGGAATCCAAACTCTACTTTTGCACCGGATGGAAAGTTCCATAGTTTTTCTACTTCTCTAAACTTAGCACCGGGAAAAGCTTGTGGATATAACTCACGAGACTTATCAATCATCTCACGAAGTTCTGGCATAGACCTTCTAAGTATTAAAGCACGATGAGCTTTCTTGTGTGCATAACGTAAAGGGTCTACTAACATAGCATATGATTTACCACCACCTGCAGCTCCACCATACAATACATCTTTCTCACCAGCAGCAAGGAAGTCTGTTTGTGGACCTTCGTTAGCGTGAAATAATACGTTATGATTGTCTAACTGTTCTTTAACAGCTTGAGGAAGAGTGTCTAAGTCTTCAGGACTAACTACTCCTTCTTTAGTATTATCTAATTTTTGAAGAGTATCTTTTTGTTTTTTAAAAGATTTCTTAGCATTCTGTAGCTTCTCTTCAAGTTTCTGAATGTTTTTTTGTTTACGAGTAATTGTTTTACGGGCTACAGCTTCTGCATCCTTTTTAGGTCTACCACCTTTCTTACGTGGTGTACCATCTTTATTCTTTACAAAATTGCCTTCGCTATCTTGTACGTAAAGATGAGGATTAACTTCCCAGTCTTTCGCTTCGTAATCCATATTTTTTATCTACGTGTTTCTTTAATCCGGGACTAGAAATTCTTCTACCTGTTTTATATTCTAACCAATCACATGCAGCTTGTAATGATACTTCTTCGTTCACTACCATATTCTCAGCTACTTGTAGTGCATCTAGTTCTTCTTCTACAGGTTTTAAATAAGTACTTGATTCATCTACTAACTCGTAACCAAATGGTATTGTTGATGAGGTACGTCTAATATATTCATTTGTCATGCTGTTCTCTACGTCTAAGTTCATTTTGAATTTTTTGTTTTAACTTAGGTTTTAAATGTTGAGACTCTAATTCCTTTAATAAATCGTCTTTACTTGTATTCTTAATATAGTAATGCTCTACTGTATTTACTCCAGTTTTCCTGTCGTGCTTTTTAACTGAAGGTTTAAATTTAATTGGCATTTACTTTTTTTGTGTTGTATTCTTCTTCTTTGTCTTTGTTGATTTTGTAGTTGTTTTTTGAACCTTTGCTTCATTATTAATAAACTTCCTTACAATTTTATTAATTCTAGTTTGTTTCATAAATTTGTGAAAATGCTGGACCTTCTGAGAACACCACGTTTTACACACTTTAAGTTTCTCAGAAAGCCTCTTACGCACACTTAGAAACCAATCAGCCACTAAGTTAATCTTTTGTTTTCTCATTTTTATCTCCCGATTTTTTACCAAAAATCTTATCGAAATTATCTCTATACTGTTGAGTATACACTCCGGGTCTAGGATTTGCTCCTTTACCACCATCGCTTTTACCATAAATACTTTGTCTAAAAGTAAAAGGTTTATCGTCTGTGCCTATTTGTTTACTCATCTGTATAATAATTATGTTGTCGTCTTGCAAGTTTTTGTTCCCAATCTTCTATAGCTTTAGAAATACTATCTTCTGCTAACACACTACAATGTAGTTTGATTGGTGGTAACTCTAAAGCTTCTGCAATATCTTTATCTTTGATAAGCTTTGCTTCTTCTATAGTTTTACCTTTTAACATATCCACGAATAGAGTTGAGGATGCAATAGCACTTCCACAACCGTAGGTTTTAAACTTAACATCTTCTATAACGTCTTCGTTTAGTTTAAGTTGTAACTTCATAACATCTCCACATGCAGGTGCTCCTGTCATGCCTGTAGCAACGTTAGGGTCTTTAGGGTCAAACCTTCCAACAGCATGTGCTTCTGGATTGTTTAAAACACTTTCAAACCTATCTACTACTTTTTGAGAGTATGCCATCTACCACTTCACCTTGTCAGCCCAATAAGCTGCTGACATTTTACCTCGTTTAATGTTCTTCGCATGACGAGCTTTAAAAGATTTGCGTTTTGCTTTCATACGAGCAGATTCACCTGACTTAGGTTTACCTGCAGTCTTAGCTCCTTTCTGACCAAACCTAATGGTTTTAACTTTATCTCCCTCTTTAGCTACGACAATGTGCGATTTAGTTTTGTGATTCGGAGTACGCTTGGGTTTGTTATAACCACTAACTCCTGCTCGTTCTAATCTTGAATCTTTTTTCTTTGCCATTATCTTTTCTTTCCTTTGTGTAAACCATGTTTAGCATGTTGTTTACCTTTTTTAGTAGCTGCTCTTTTCTTTTTATTAGCTGCTGCAAGTTTTTTACGACCTGCTGCAGTAGACTTTAACTTCTTTATAGTCTTTGCAGGTGCATAAACTTCTCCAGTTTCTGAAGATTTCTTACCACTTGCAGTTGTCCATTTCTGTTTAGTCCACTTCTTTAAAGACTTTTGAGATTTTTTAAGTGCCATTACTTGTAACCTCCACCGGCAGCCTTGTACTGTTTAGCTAACATCTGAGCTTTACGAGCACTCCATTGTCCGGACTTACCACCTTTACTACCAGCTTTTATCTTATTAAAAAGTCTTTTACGCATAGTAGGCTTAGTATAGTTACCTGCTTTATTTACGGTTGACTTCTTTTTAGTTGTTGTTTTCTTTGGCATATTAGTGTATAGTCTCCTCAAAAGAAAGCTCAGTATAGTGAGAATTACCAGAGTTATCAACTACTATTGTATCTAACTCACCAACTAGCTCTAATCCATTCTGTTCTGCAGCTATGGCTGCTGTATCCATGTTTTCAGCAATAATGTTAGGACCGGCATATGTTTTACCATGCATAGTTAATTCAGTTAAAAATACTTTCATGTTATTTATTCTTCAACTATATCTTCGTACACACCATCAGAAGTCTCTTTTAACTCTACAGTATGTTTCTCTGGTAATATAAATATACCTCCACTAACATTATGGTCTACTTGCACCTTATCTGTCTTAACCACACCGGCTCTATCCAGTATAGTTTGTGCAGCTTGTAACTTATAGTTAGCTTGAGGCACAGGTCTATCTGAATTGAGGACTTCAATTAACTTAAAAGCTGCAGTAGGGGCTTCCCTTGCAAGTACGTCTGAGGCTAAATCCACTACTTCATGTTTAAGTGATTTTAAGATTTGATAGTGATTTCCTTGGTATCCTGCAAGTTCGGCTGACTTTTTAAAATCGCCCCGTGTTTCCACGAGGTTATCTAGAAACGATTGCTGCTTCTCCGTTAAGTTTCTTTTCTTTTCCGGTAAGTAAGACATGCCTATTATTATATACGCCATTTACCAGTTTGTCAAGCTTTATATTGCTTTTTAAAATTAATTTCGATAGTACTTGACAAAAAGTGTTTTCATATGTATAATGAGTGTAACGATACCCCCCGTTACATACCAGTAGAATACCCAACAAAAACTACTTTACAAGCTTGTCAAAAAACATATACAGATTATCAAGATTGTAGAGTTTGTAGTGTTAAGCCGGGCAACTGGTTAACGTCTGAAACTGGGTAGAAATGTGTAACCACTATATATATACCCACCCACCCCCCGTGGCACACCTGCCCACCCCTATAAAGCCCGTAGCTACAGCGTTTAAACTGTACACACTTGCAAAGCGTAGCAAGATTTACGGGCTACTTATCAAGCTGTACAAAATTTATACAGTTGCAGAGCTGTACAAAATTTATACAGTTGTAAAACTTGCAAAGCTGGTTAATGCGTTTGGCAAGTTGTACAAAATTTATACAGTTTATATTCAAAACTTTACAACGTGCAAAGCTTCACAAAACCACCCCTAAAAATAAATTAAAGTTTTTTCATTTTGGGGGTTGTGTTTAAACTCAATCTGTGAAATAATTCTCTTATGTTTAACAATAATCAAAAGGAGAATATAAACATGAATAATATTAAATATAGAGAAGAGTGGCTTAACAAAGTAGCCGAAGAGTTGGACAAGGTGGCGTTTAAACCTAACGGGCATAAATTACCACCAGTCAAAATATCTTGCAGTTGGGCATTAGGAAACAGAGCAAAGAATAAAAAGACTTTAGGGCAATGTTTCCCGACAAGTTGGAGTGATGGCAAAGTGAATGAGATTATACTTGTTCCTACTGTTCAAGATAGTTTTGAAATTGCCGACACTTTAGCCCATGAGTTGGCTCATGCTGTTGATGATTGCAAAAGTGGACACGGAAAAGGGTTCAAGGATATTTGTCTAGCTGTTGGATTAGATGGCAATACTCAGATGAGATATGCCGAAGCAGGGGAAAAGTTAGGAGAACAAATAAAAGCAATCATTAAAAAGGTTGGAGAATATCCCCACGATAAAATGACGATAACCGACAGAAAGAAACAGAGTACAAGAAATTTAAAAGTTGAATGTTCATACTGTGGGTTTGGTTGGAGAGCATCTAAAACCATGATTGAAAGAATGAATAACTGGACTTGCAACGATTGTGGAAGTGATACGCTAGAGATTGTTTAAACTCTCTCTAAAAATTAGCCCCTTAATTGGGGCTTTTTTTTGTCTGTAATTTCTCACACTTGCAAAGCGTTTAAACTTTGCCCTTTAATCATTCAAGCTAATTAGAGCCGTTTTAAGGGCTTGTTTGTCTATCTGATGTTATGCCCTTAACTACTTGCTAAACGTTCAATAGAGAGCATTTAAAACGTTGTATGTTTATACAGTAATTTAGTTAAATAAACTTATAAAAACTATTGCATTTTATTTCTAAAAATGTTAGTTAAAAAAATCACTAGCACAAATTGACAGAGAACACAAGCAATTTAATTAAAATAAATTTAAAATAATTTGATTAAAATACTTGCAATGTGATTAATAATTTTATAAGGTGTTCATATTGTTTAATTAAATACAAATATAAAAGGAGGTTTAAACAATGCGAGTACAAAATATGACAAGTGCGAGAGGTAATAAAGTGGCGAATCAATTTATTATAAATGATGAGGGGGCTGAATATTTCCAAAGTTATAGAAGTATCATAGCTAAGAAATCACAAGGTAAAATATATCTTGATGAATATTACTGGGATTATTCAACGACTACAGGAAAATACAGGAATCAATTTCTAAATGAGGGCATAGCCGACACAAGGAAAAAGATTCAGAGTGGCGAATATATATTAACAGACTTAAATAACTAGAGGAGGTTTAAACAGTATGAATAAATTAAAAAAAGAGTGGGCAATTTTTCAACAGGATTTTAAAAGACAGGCAGAAGACAGCTTGATATTTAGAATAAATTGGTATATATTAAAACCAATAGCAATAGTATTAGTTATTATTGCGATAACAATTATATAAACTAAAGGAGGTTTAAACGTTATGATTAAAATATACAGAGATACTTTCACACCAAAGAAAAAGTTTAGGCATATCAATATCTTAGGCTTTAAATTTAGAGTGAAGACTTACGCAAGAGATTCAATTACTAAGTATAATATTTATACAGATAGGCAAGGCTTGGGGTTGAACTTTAGAAGAATGAATGTTAAGATATATAGAAGTTAAAAACTTAAGGAGGTTTAAACACTATGAGTAGAGAAAACGCAGAGGGGTACGACATACCAGAGACAACAGCAGAAGCTTTTGAAGTGGTGGTGGATGTATGCAACAGAGAAATAGAATGGGCTTATGAAGATACAGAAGACATTTCAGAAGCTTTGAAAATTTTACATAACTTTATATATAAGGAGGTTTAAACGTTATGGACAAAGAAATTATATCGCAAATTTACTTTGATGCTGTTGATTTAAAAAGAACTTTAGAAGTTAATAACTTAACTCATTATAAAAGAGTTCATGGAGGAACAGACAACGAGGATACTACAGGAGATTTAATCGAAAATATTTTATATCATATAGATAATATGTATAACAACTTAGAGGAGGTTTAAACATTATGAACGTAGATAGCGACAAACCAAGATACATTGAGTGTATCTATCAAGCACCAATTACTTTTGATTTAGAAGAATTAGAGGTTGACTTTGATAAGGTAGAAGATTACTATATCAAATATGGAACGCTACATATTACCTATAAAGATGGTAGTACAGCAGAACATGATGGAGATATTGGCGACCCAGATTATAAATGGGCAGAAGAAGAAAGTATATTAACAGAAGATTGGTATTTAGTGGAGGGACTTAATGGATAATGACTTAATTAAAACGGAGCAAATGTATCAGATAAGAGAACGTTTAAACAGATTGTGGCAGATACCAGACAGACCAGATTTGTTTGATGATTGTTGCGAGTTCATGTATGATAGGCAGGGGCAAGATGTTGATGCGACTTTACTTATAAAGTTTTTATCTCATCATGCTACGAATGGTATGTCATCACAAGAGTTAGATGATATGGCTAATGACTATCAACAGGATATGTTTAAACAAGATGAAGATTATTGTGAGCATTGTGGAGATACACTTGACAAATGCACAGGATATAAATGTTGGATAAAATAAAGGAGGTACTATGATTACACTTAAAAGAATAAAAGATATTGCAGACGATATTATTGCAGATACAGAATGGGTAAATGATACTCATACTGAAGCTGAACATAATGGAATTGTAGATGGTTTGAATAGGTTAATTGAACATTTAGAAGAAACTGAGGAGACAACATGAATATATTTTATTTTTATGACAGCCCTATACAATCGGCAGAAGCACAACCAGATAAGATGCTAGTGAAGATGCCCTTAGAAACTGCACAAATGCTCTGTACTGCACACAGAGAGTTAGATGGGGATGAGTATGCAGATAGTGTAGGACTTTACAAACGAGCATACTGGAATCATCCGTGTACGATATGGGCTAGGGAGTGTAATGAAAATTACTCATGGTTATATGCTCATTTTCTAGCACTAGGAATGGAGTATACTTACAGATATGGTAAGGAACATGCAAGTATTACTAAGTTGGCTAAACCTTTAATGCAATTTCCTAAAAATATAAAGAGTGGTAAGATGACAACAGTTGCACAAGCTATGCCAGATGAGTACAAAAATGATGACCCTATCAAGGCTTACAGAGATTACTGTACCCATGAAAAACACTATGCTAAGTGGGAGAAAGGTAGAGCCAAACCAGACTGGTGGACTAAGGAGGTAGCATGATTATAGATATAAGAGAAAAGAACGTAATGTATATTACGACAACAACAGGTAAAACAATATACATAGATGACTCAACAGATGAATTAATAATAGATACTTGGGATATGGATGGACAACCTATCGAACCTATGATAATGTTCACCCCAGATTTTGAGATAGATGATAAACCAACCCTAACATTAGTGAAAGATAACAAGGAGGAAGATGATGAGTGATACATTGAGAGTAGGAGATGCTGTCTCTTGGAGTGGTGGCTTCGGTATGGAAGCACACAGAGAAGCAACAGTCGTAGGTATACAGGTAAATTATTCTAACGGAAGTAAGGATGGTGTAGCTGTAGATGAAATAGACTGGTGGCATATACAAGAACGAAACCAAATCATTGATTTAGATAATGGTCATTGGGCTTGGGCATTTCAAATCAAACCAATAGAAGAGTATGTTTAAACAGACTCAATTAATTAACAAAGTGTTTGACTTACCCTTAAAAAAATGTTATAATCTTTTAAATTTTTTAAGGTATCAAACAAATAATTATAATAATTAATAAATTAAATAATTAAAATATTTTAAAAAGGATATAAATATGAGTGATGATACAAAAAGAATTATAAATATTGATGATGTTGTAGATGATTACTACAATAATGCACCAATTATAGATACAAACGAGTATAGTGATGATATGTTAGGAGAGGAGGACTATGATGACAGAACATAATGATAGGGTTAGTCAACAAAAGTTGCTAATTGAAGCAGAAGAGTGGGCAAAAGTTCCTAAAAGCATTCATGTTCACAGCTTAAAATCTATGTGGTATGACGATAGACCTTGGGATACTGAGGTTGGGAAGGTTGTGGACATAGAATATAATAATGGATTGGTTGTTAGAAAAAAATATGGCGAGACAATACATATTTTTGGAGAAGAAAAAACAGGACAAGAGTTAGTAGATTTGTATTGTAGAGGTGGAGCATGACACCACAATTTAATGGCAGAGATTTTATATATTTATTTTTTATGTTAGCGTGTTTCATTACTGCATTTAGTATTTGCGACACAACGTTTAAACATGATTGCTATGTTATAGATACAAGGTACGTAGCATGACACAGAATTTTAGTAAACAAGAATTAGAAAATTCTAAAAGAATATTTAAATCAGCAACACCTAAATATGATTTATCTTGGTATGTTAAATGGTCAGCATCAGCCATCATGTTATTAGCAATGTCGTTTAGAGGTGCACAAGTTTTACCACAGTTTGATTTAATGCTATCCTTTGTAGGATGTTTAGGTTGGTTGTGGGTAGGGGTTCTGTGGAAAGACAGAGCATTAATTATTTTAAATGCTGTAGCAGTAGTGATATTGTTTAGTGGTATTTTAAAACTATTCTTAGGAGGGTAGTATGAGAGAAGAAATTTTACAAGCGTTGAAGAATACATTTGAAAGTCATATAGGTTGGCACATTATGAATGTAAATATTATGTTAGATAAATCAGTAGGAGTGGCAGAGCATCCAGATACTTTACAAACGTTAGAGGATGAGCTACAAAAGATTTCTGAATACAATGACAAGCTTGAAGTTCTCAGCAAATATTTTTAAAATAATTGTAGACTTTGTAATTAAGATATGATATAATGCACATTATTATGAACAACAAAACAAAAACTTTAACAAGGGATGAGTATAGAAACTTTCAAAAGTTTATAGAAGACTTACCTACTCAAACAGGATATATGGTAGAGCATGTAAACGATTACTATAAAGTTTCTTTTCTTAAGGACATAGACTTTTGTTGGACAGAATTTTTTAATTACAATGATGGAGATGTTCGTGGCGTGTCATAAGGATAGCCCTCATAAAATTCCTTTTATACTTATGACAAGCGATTCAGTCGTGCAAGTTTCTGGTCTTGTGCCCTCAAAACCAGCTCCTTTTGAACCGTTTAAACGTGGTGCAAGAGCCACCGTAAAATCCTTTCCCCTTATCAATCAGGTTTGTGAAAGGTTGTGGATGAAGCAGGATAAGAACTACACCAAGTACTGCCACCCGTTTAAACAACTTCAAATTAATTTCAAAAAACTATTGAACTCAAAGCCAAAGTATGATATAATGGCTACACTTAATACAACCTATGGAGGACAAAACTATGTATGAGTATTTAGATGGAAAGAGTATGTATGCTAACGTGACTACACCTAACAGGAGATTTGAACCACACAAATATCAAATCGTTGTACTTACAGATGAGGATACTGCTAATAGACTGGAGGGTCTAGGTTTAAAACAAGTGAGAACCAGAGATGGTCAACTTAAGTATGATGAACCTGCATTCTCTTTTAGTAAACAAGCCAATAGAAAAGATGGCACACCTAATGATGCACCTAAGTTAGTTGATAGCGAAGGTAATTCTATAGATATGTCTGTTGGAAATGGCTCAACAGTAAGGGTTAAGATTAAACCTTATACTGGAACATATGGTACATTCGCAGAGCTTATGGCTGTGAAGGTATTAAACTTAGTTGAATATGCAGAGGAAGACTCTGACAACGAGGAATTTTAATATGATTATTAATATAAAAAATGATGATGGTGAAGTCCAATATGATGTTAATAAAATAGCAGATGAGGATAAGAAGCGTGGAGCAACTGTGACTATATCTAAGGTAGGTAGTTTAGAAACTATCATAGAAGCATTACAGTTTGCAAGTTCTACACATAGAAGTAATCTTGAGAATCTTTTAAAAGAAACTCCTGAAGCTATGGTAGAAGTAGAAGAACCTGTTGAAGAAGTGGAGACTGTAGAAGCAGAAACAACAGATAACGTTTAAACATAGTGAGGGCTAACATGGAAAAAACTTGGGATAAGTTACATCAACCTTGTCCACTTTGTAACAGTAGTGATGCTGTTGGAATCAACGAAGATGGTTCAGCAAAGTGCTTTAGTTGTGGTGAGTTTATGCCTGACTATAATAAAGCATGTGAGGGAAAAGATATGGAATTTAAAACAGAAACTAAACAACCTGACGTAGTAGATGAGGGAGTGTTTTCATCTTTAACAGATAGAAAAATCTCTCAACCTACTGCAACTAAGTATGGAGTAAAGGTAGTACATGACCATCAAGGTAATGTCATTAAACATTTTTATCCATACTACAACGGACATGAACTTGCAGGTACTAAGTGTAGGAATGTAAAGAGCAAAGACTTTTTTGTTTCCGGTACTTATAATGAAACAGGTTTGTTCGGACAACAACTCTTCAAGAGTGGTAAGTATGTTACTATAACGGAAGGGGAGTGTGATGCGATGGCAGCTTACGAATTGCTAGGAAGTAAGTGGGCTGTGGTATCCATCAAACGTGGTGCTCAAGGAGCTGTACGTGATGTAAAAGAAAGCCTAGAGTTCTTTGATGAATTTGAAAATGTAATCATTGCATTTGATAATGACAAAGCAGGAAAGGAAGCAGCAATAAAAGTAGCGAGGCTGTTTAAACCTAGTAAGGCTAAGATAGTTACACTCCCCAATGGGTACAAAGACCCTAACGATATGCTTAGAAACAACAAGCATAAAGAGTTTGTTGAATCGTGGTGGGCAGCTAAAGTCTATACACCATCCGGTGTCATCAATGTCTCAGAGCAACGAGAAAAATTTCACAATAGAGAAAAGAAACAAAGCGTTCCTTATCCTTACAAAGGATTGAATAAGAAACTCTATGGACTCAGACAAGGAGAACTTGTAACTCTTACAGGTGGAACAGGTCTCGGTAAGTCTAGTGTGACTAGAGAGCTAGAGCATTGGCTTATCAAAGAGACTGAAGACAACGTAGGTATCATAGCACTTGAAGAAGATTGGAGAAGAACCATTGATGGTATCTTATCTATTGAAGCTAATGCTAGACTATACATTGACCAAGAACGTGAGAAGTTTTCAGTAGAAGAACTTGACAAAATGTTTGACATACTGTATGATGGCGATAACAAGAATAGAGTATGGGTACATTCTCATTTTGGTACTAATGATATTGATGACATCTTTACTAAACTTAGGTTTATGATTATAGGATGTGATTGTAAGTGGATAGTCGTAGACCATCTACATATGTTAGTTAGTGCTGTGCATGAAGGCGATGAACGAAGAGCTATTGATTCTATTATGACTAGGCTTAGAAGTTTAGTAGAAGAAACAGGTGCAGGTATTATTTTAGTTTCCCACTTACGTAGAGTAGATGGTAACAAGGGACATGAGAATGGTATAGAAGTTTCTCTATCACACTTACGAGGTTCAAATAGTATTGGACAACTTAGTGATTGTGTGATAGCATTAGAAAGAAACCAACAATCGGATGACATGGATGAAGCTAGAACAACTAAGATGCGTGTATTAAAATCAAGATATACAGGAGATGTAGGTATGGCTTGTAGAGTAATATATGATAACGAAACTGGGAGGCTTACTGAACTAAGTGATGAAGACATAGAGTTTGATGACAGTTCAGATGAAGCATTTTAATTATGGATTTAGTATTTGATATAGAAACAGATGACTTACAAGCAACTAAAGTATGGTGTATTGTAGCTCAAAACCCTGAGACTGGAGAGTTATTTAAGTTTACTCCAGATGAATTACAACAGGGCTATGAGTTTCTAGCTACTGCTGATAAACTTATAGGTCATAACATCATAGGCTTTGATATACCAATGGTACATAAGTTTAGTGATGTAGATTTATCAGCCATCCCTGTTATAGATACATTAGTTCTTTCACGTTTGTTTAATCCTACACGAGAAGGTGGACACAGCCTAGAGAACTGGGGATACAAGTTAGGTTATAATAAAATAGACTTCAATGATTATCTTAATTACTCACAGGAAATGTTAGACTATTGTGTAAGAGATGTAGAATTAAATACACAAGTATTAAAAGAATTAAGAAAAGAGAGTAAAGGATTTTCTCAAGACTCAATTAAGATTGAGCAAGGTGTTGCTAAGATTATTAGACAACAAGAAACTAATGGATTCAGATTTGATATGCAACATGCTGAACTATTATTAGCTGAGTTAAGAGAGAAGAAACAATCAATAGAAGAAGAAGTACAGAAGACGTTTAAACCTAAGTGGGTAGATGATAAGTTAGTCACACCTTACATTAGAAAAGATGGTCAGTTATCTAAACGTGGATTAACTGATGAAGAATATACAAACTGTTTAAACACTTCCAACTTTAATCCATTCATGCGTAAGACTTTACAAGAGTTTAATCTTGGTAGTCGTAAACAGATAGGCGAATACTTAATTGACTTTGGTTGGAAGCCAGATAGATTTACACCAACAGGTCAGCCTATCGTAGATGAAAAAACTTTATCCAAGATAACTCATATCCATGAAGCTAAATTAATTGCAGACTTTCTTTTATTACAAAAGAGAATTGCACAAATTGATTCATGGTTTGAAGCAGTTAAAGATGATGGTAGGGTACATGGCTTTGTAATACCTAACGGTACTATAACAGGTCGCATGACTCATCGTAATCCTAACATGGCACAAGTTCCTAGTTCTCATAGTCCTTTTGGTAAAGAGTGTAGAGCTTGTTGGACTGTGGATGAAGGTAATGTTCTACTAGGAGTTGATGCTAGTGGATTAGAAATAAGAATGTTGGCACACTATATGGCTGACGAGGAGTTCATAAATGAAATCATTAACGGAGACATACACACCTCTAATCAAAAACTTGCACAGCTTGAATCTAGAGATAAGGCAAAGACATTCATCTATGCCCTCATGTACGGAGCAGGAGATGAAAAACTTGGAAGCGTGGTTGGTGGAAGTAAAACAGATGGTCGAAGAGCTAGACAACATTTCTTCGATAATAAGCCTTCATTTAAATCTCTTAGAGACAGAGTACAAAGAGCATCTACAAAAACTTATCTCAAAGGTATAGATGGTCGTAAGCTTTATGTTCGTAATCAACATTCAGCTTTGAATACTTTGTTACAAGGAGCAGGTTCTATAGTAATGAAGAAGGCATTGGTTGAGTTAGATTCTATATTACGTTTAAACTCAATCAGTTATAAGTTTGTTGCCAACATACATGATGAGTGGCAGATAGAAGTAAAAGAAAGTCAAGCAGATTTTGCAGGTTCTTTAGCTGTTGAAAGTATAATCAAGGCTGGAGAAAATTTTAATCTTCGTTGTCCGTTGGATGGCGAATACAAGATAGGAGGGAACTGGAGTGAAACACACTAGAGTATTAAGTAAAAGATTTGAAGATGGCGAATGGTGGTATATAAGACCTAATGGAAATCGAGAACGAGTAGAGTCTCATCTAAGAAAGAATGATAAACGAATGTTTGTTAATGGTAAGTATATACCACAGTCTCATCCATTATGGAAGTCAGGTAAGTATAAAACTTTTGACGATGCTGCATTTAGTTCTCTTCAAAACTATGAATCTTCTACAGAAGGAGAAGTATATATTATAACTAATAAAGCTTGGGAAGGATGGATAAAAATTGGTATGGCTGTAGATGCTGAAGACCGATGTAAAGGTTATCAAACTTCTAGTCCTTTACGAGATTTTAAATTAAAGTTTAAAAAATATTTTAATGATAGACGTTCTGCTGAATCACAAGCACATTTTTTATGTTCTAAAAAAGCACAAAAACGTAAAGGCGAGTGGTTTAGATTAGACACAAAAATAGCTGAAGATATTATAAATAACATGGAGATAATTTAAAATGAATAAATCAACAAAAACACTTGACACTTCTACACAAGAAGTATATAATACATTATCGGCTACTAAATTTAAGTCGGAGTCTGGTCATTGGTATACCAGAGATGGTGAACCTATGTATACAATCATAGGTGCTAATGGTAAAGAAAGAAATACTACACTTCGAGATGCAAAGAAGGAAGGCTTTGTCCCTTCGGTTACTACTATTCTAGGGATGGTAGCTAAACCATCATTAGAAAACTGGAAAATAAATCAAGCTCTTAACTCTGCACTTACGTTAGAAAAGAAAGACAACGAATCATTAGAAGAGTTTGCTTACAGATGTAAACAAGATTCTAAAGAGATAGGTCGTAAGGCTGCTGAACGAGGCACAGAGATTCATGCTAATATTGAGAAAGGATTCTTAGGATTAGGTACGTCTAGTACTTATGAGATAATCCAGTCGTGGTTAGATGAAAACTTTCCGGATGAAGAATGGATTGCAGAAGATTCTTTCTGTGCTAATCAAGGTTATGGTGGTAAGATAGACTTGTATTCTAAGTCTGGTATCTTTGTTGACTTTAAAACTAAAGACAATCTTAAAGGTAAAGACCCTGCTAAGTTAGTCTATGATGACCATGGTATGCAGTTATCTGCGTATGCCCAAGGCTGTAACATAGATAACCCACAAAGAGTTTCTATCTTTGTTGATAGAGAAGATACTGATTTAGTGGCATGTCATATCTGGGATACAGAGTCACATGAGAAACATAAACAAATGTTTAATAGTATCCTACAATTTTGGCAACTGGTAAAAAATTATGAATGGCAAGAAAGCTAAACTGATAAGAAGAAAAGCAGAGAACATGTTGATTGATTGGTTAAGAACCATGACACCTGATAGTGAAGACACATCTAAAATTAACAGGAAGAACTTACATGAGTTCTTACCAGAACAAACACATGTTTTTGGTATGGGTAGAATGTTACTAAGTGCTTATAGTCTACGATGGTTTACTAAGAAAATTAAACGTAATCCAAATGTAACATTAGAAGAGTTATTGAATGGCTAGAAAACCTAGAAAACCTAGACCTAAAAAAACAAACGTGCCTAAAGGTTATGATAGTTTATGGGAAGTTACTTTACATGAGACTGTCTTACAAAATTGGAAACATCATTTCGATACTATTGATTATATAGTACGACATAAATATGAACCTGATTTTGTAAAAGAAATAAAAGGTAAAACAATATTACTAGAAGCTAAAGGTAGATTCTGGGACTATGCAGAGTATAGTAAGTACATACATATACGAACAGCATTACCTAAGAATTATGAATTAGTATTTTTATTTCAGAAACCATTCTCTCCTATGCCACAAGCAAAGAAAAGAAAAGATGGTACAAAAAGAACCCATGCTGAATGGGCAGAGACAAACAACTTCACATGGTATAGTGAAGAAACATTACCGGAGGAATGGAAAAGTGAAACGTAAACTTAATTATAAATTTAAAGAAGATTTAATTATCGCTGATATAAAAAAACATATTGATGCTACGTACACTCAACACTATGCTAACGGTAAGTACCAAGCAACTGATATGATATTAGATGCTGGACATGGTGAAGGTTTCTGTCTTGGAAACATTATGAAGTACGCTATGAGGTATGGTAAGAAAGATGGTAAGAACTCAAATGACTTGCTAAAGATTATTCACTATGCTATAATAGCTTTATATATAACAGGAAACGAAGATGATAGAAGATAAGATAGGTAAGAAACCTTACTTAGGAATTTGTATAGATTATAATAAAGAGAAAACGTTTGATAAGTTTAGTCTAGATACTCTTAAGGACAGATACTTTTGGGATAAAGAGACCCATGCTCAAGAAGCTTTTGCAAGAGCTTCGGTATTTGGAGCAACGTACAAAGGAGAAACAGATTATGAATTGGCTCAAAGACTTTATAACTACAGTTCCGACTGTTGGTTTATGTTCAGTACTCCTATACTTAGTAACGGAGGAACAACTCGTGGGCTTCCTATCAGTTGTTTTCTTAATTACGTACCTGACAGCAGGGGTGGTCTCTCTGCTCATTACGATGAGAACATATGGTTGGCGAGTTCGGGTGGAGGCATCGGTGGATATTGGGGAGATGTTCGTAGTAATGGTATTTCTACTACTCATGGCTCTCGTTCTACTGGAAGCATTCCTTTCATGCATGTAGTTGATTCTCAAATGTTAGCCTTCAATCAAGGCACTACAAGGAGAGGAAGCTATGCAGCTTACATGGATATAAGTCATCCAGAGATTGAAGAGTTTGTAAACATGAGAAGAGAATCAGGTGGTGATATTAATAGGAAGTGTTTAAACCTTCACAATGGAATTAATATAACCAACTCATTTTTAGAAGCTGTTGAGAATGATGAAGACTGGAGATTGATTGACCCTAAAACTAATGAAGCTGTAAAGACAATCAACGCTAGAGATTTATGGTGGCAAATACTTTTTGCTAGAGCCGAGACAGGTGAGCCTTACATGATTAATATAGATACATGTAATGATGCTTTACCTAAAGAACAAAAAGATTTAGGATTAAGTATTAGACAAAGTAATCTATGTTCAGAAATAACTCTACCTACAAGTGAAGAACGCACAGCAGTATGTTGTTTGTCTTCAGTAAACTTGGAACACTTTGATAAGTGGTCAAAGGATGAATCTTTTATTAATGATTTAATTACAATGCTTGATAATGTTTTACAACACTATATAGATAATGCTGTAGACACATCACAACTAGGAGAATATAGTGCAAACTTCAAACGTTTTTCAAAATATATTAGAGAAGGTAAGGAAGGCTATACCAAATCAGCTTATTCAGCGTATAGGGAAAGGTCTCTTGGTCTTGGGGCGATGGGCTTCCACGCTTATCTTCAATCTAAAGGAATACCTTTTGAAGGTATATTCGCAACTGGCTTCAATCATAAAGCCTTTAGTTACATCAAAGGTGAAGCGACAAAAGCTTCTCAATACTTGGCAGAAGAAAGGGGTGAAGCTCCTGATATACATGGTTCAGGGCTTAGAAATGCTAATCTATTGGCTGTTGCTCCTAACGCTTCTTCCGGTATTATTTGTAGTGGGACTTCCCCTAGTATTGAGCCTTATAGGGCTAACGTCTATACGCACAAAACTTTGTCAGGTACTTACCAAGTTAAGAACAAATACTTAGAAAAACTTTTAAAGTCTAAAGGATTGAAAGCCACAGAACTTGAACAAGTTTGGAAAGATATTGCTGGTAGTGAAGGTTCGGTACAACATCTAGATATATTAGATGAGAAAGAAAAAGAACTATTTAAAACAGCAAATGAAATAAATCAAATATGGATTGTCGAACATGCACATATGAGACAAGAATTTATTTGTCAAAGTCAAAGTGTAAATTTATTTTTTACACTACCTAAGACTACGGATGACCAAGAGGTACATGATGAATACATGCAGTATGTAAATGATGTCCATTGGTATGGTATGCATAAACTTAAATCGCTATATTACTTTAGGTCTAATGCAGCTAGAAACGTAGAGAATGTTAATTTAAAAATCCCTCGTATTAAATTAGATGAAGAGGGATGTATTGCCTGTGAAGGCTAGGAAAAAGTTATGAGCTTATTATCAACAAGAGATTATTATAAACCGTTTGAGTATCCATGGATGTATGATTACTACAAACTACAAAACCAAATGCATTGGATGCCTGAGTCTGTACCTTTACATACAGATGTAAAAGATTGGCAAGACATTTCAGAAACAGAAAAGAATTTACTAACACAAATATTTAGATTGTTCACTCAGTCAGATGTAGATGTAGCTTCAGGATATATAGATAAGTATATGCCTATCTTTAAAAAACCAGAAGCAAGAATGATGATGAGTTCTTTTGCTAACATGGAATCAATACATCAAGATGCCTATAGTTTATTACTTGACACAGTTGGAATGCCTGAGTTAGAATATAAAGCATTCTCTGAGTATGAAGAAATGGCAGACAAGCATGATTATGTGGGAACGTTTAAACCACGTAAGAATGATAAGAGAACGATTGCAAAAACTTTAGCAGTTTATTCTGCATTTACAGAAGGACTACAATTATTTAGTAGCTTTGCAATCTTGTTAAACTTTCCTAGATTTGGAAAGATGAAAGGGATGGGACAGATTGTAACTTATTCTATACGTGATGAGTCAATGCACGTTGAAGCAATGACTAAATTATTTAGAGAGTTTATTCAAGAGAACATAGATATATGGACAGATGATTTCAAAGGCGAACTATATCAAATATGTAGAGAGATGGTTGCACTTGAAGATAAGTTTCTTGATTTAGTATTTGAGATGGGAGACTTACAGGGATTAACTAAGAAAGATATGTATGCTTATAATAGATACATAGCAGATAGAAGATTATTACAGCTTGGTCTTAAAACTAATTACGACCAGAAAGAGAATCCACTTGGATGGATAGATGAAGTCATGGGTGTTGAACATCAAAACTTCTTTGAAGGTAGAGCTACAACTTATATGAAAGCTGGACTCAGAGGAAAACAAGACCTAATGAACTTCGCAAACTTAAGGACAGTCAATGAATAATAAAACAGAAGCTAATCTTATTAGTTTCAAAGTTCTACTTACTAAAGATAACAAGATAGTAACTGAATTATCTCAGCTACCATTAGATAAAGTTGATGGGTGTTTTCCAGAACACGATAGAGTTTTAATAAAAACTTTACTCAGACGAGCAAAAGAGAAGCTTGACCCCATACATAGGTTTTTAGAACGTGAAACTGGGGTTTTATAAAAAAACGACCTCACACAATAGCCGTAGTTAAACGAACAGGATGTAAGTAATACCATTGGTCCAAAAACATCTAACGTTTAACCACGAGCTTCTATGTAGCTCTCATAGCATTTACCTATTTTAAGCTATTGTATAAATGTTTATTGGCTTTTCTTTGCCTTTTACATGGATAGAGTCTAACTTTTGGTACATCGTACCATTATAATTCTTAATAGTTTCTTCACCTATAACTAAATCCTTACCTACAGTCTTACAACTAGACTCTAAACGAGCTGCTAAATTTACAGCATCACCTATAGCTGTGTAATCAAACCTAGTATCGCTTCCCATATTACCTATCACAGCATCACCTGTATTTACACCGATACCTATATCAATATCTAAATCTGATTCTTTCATTTTAGTTTTTATTTCTAACGCTGCTAAGATTGCTTGATGTTCATGTTTCTTTAAATCCATAGGTGCATTAAATATAGCCATCATTGCATCGCCTATATATTTATCTACCATCCCACCATACTTTTTAACTGCATCAGCTTGGATAGTTAAAGCTTTGTTCATAATCTCTGTGACTTCTTCCGGTTCTAACTTCTCTGATAAACTTGTAAAGCCTCTGACATCTGTAAATAAAAAGGTACATCTTCTTCTTTCACCACCTAATTTTAAAAGCTCTGGATTATTCTGTAATCTTTTAACTTGTGCTGGGTCAAGGTAATGTTCAAATTGTTTTTTAATTTGTTGACGTAGTTTAAACTGTGTCCTAAAATTAAGATAGAATTGTTGAGTTGCAATAAGTGTCATACTTATCATACTCCATGTAACGTCTATCAAGTATCCAATAGAAATAAAGTAATATCCTAAGTATGCGATTGCAGACATTAAGATACCAAATGATATAACACCATAGGTCACACCAAGATAAGACAGGAGGAACGCTGTGAGTAAGCCTGAGATACATAATATAAATAGCTCAGTCAACAATCTAGTATCAGGAATATTAGGAGTATCCAGTAACATACTTTCAGATAGGGCTGCTTGAATCTTATGTGGTTCTAATAAACCTGTAGGTGTTGCAAGTTGTGGTGATATTCCTTTAGCTGTAAATCCTACGAACACAAACTTGTTAGCAACATTCATTTCTTGTATTGTAGTTTGTGGTGTATCAACCCAACTAATCCATTTACGACCAAGACTATCTGTAGGTATTGGATTTAATCCTCTTACTCTTATCATCTCAATACCATTTGGATTTGTTACAATCTGATATGTCTTACCTCCACCAAGTATCTTCAATACTTCTGTGCCAAAGGAAGCAACCCATCCTTCTGGTGTTTGTTGTAGTAAAGGTATTCTTCTTACAAGATTATCTACATCAACTGGAGCAGAGATAGCACCTTGACCTGCAGACTGTTTAAACGTTGTTATGTTCTCTATGAATCCTCCGGCTTTCGGTAAGTTTACATCTGGTCCTTTAATAACTGTACCATGTGTTGCAGGATATAAACCATTATCTAACTCTGGCATACCTATAACAGATGGAGAACTTTGTAAAGCTATAGAGAATGCATCATCTCCTCCTAGTCTATCCGGATGTGGAAATAACATGACCCATCCTACACCTAAAGCTCCTGCTTCTATTAATTGATTATGTATATCAGCTAATCTTTGTCTGGGTAAGGGGTATCCTCCCTCATCATTCAGGTCTTGTTCGGTAATGTTTAGTATAGAAAAATATCCAGTAGGTTCTGGAGTTTGTACGAAAGTATCAAAGGTCTTAAGCCTAAGTATTTCTAAAGGTACAGAGTTAAAAAGTAAAGGTACAAGTAAGAGTCCAAGTAAAGGTAAAGACCACTTCATATTAATTTCCTTGAGTTATTGTTATAGTAGAGTCACCCCCACCATTCACCACAATCTGTGTGCTCTTGCCATTCTGTATTAGTATGACAGTATATGAACCACTCTTGTCTAAATCTAATCTAACAGTATCTTCTAAAGCTTTATAAAAAGTTATAAGATTGTCTGTGGAAAAAGTATTGATTTGAGTTTCTTGGTCAAACCCAAATGATGTACCTTTTAAATCTATGTCTGTTTTTAATAGTGTGTTTGTATTATCTAATTCGTTTATGTCTTCAATAATATTTAGTAGGTCTTCTAAAAAATTTACATCAAGATAATTTATATCTAACTCTGTAAACTCTAACTCATCACCTGCTAAATAGTCCTGCTCTAAATCGTCAAAATCGAGATAATCAATATCAAGAACATTACTTGAACTACTACCTCCGTCTTGTCTTCCTGCAACTTCATTCTCCTTTGGTTTACTTACAATCAACATGTTATCAATTAACTCAAGTGTCAAGTCAAGGATAACTGGTTTAGTGGGTGCAGCTTCAAACATTGAAACTGTTGTAGCTTGGTAAGGCTTGTTAAGTACAACCTCTCCCATAGCTGTAGCAACTACAATCTCTCCACTAGGTAGACCTTCGTTGTCAGGTAATAAGATAACTAAACTGCGACCTAGTTCATCTACAGTCACAGTAAAATCAGTCCCACGAATACCTATCGTAGCACTTGGAGTTTTTATAAATATGTTTTGTTTATCTATAGTTGCTAGTTTTCCTGTGATAAATCTTGCAGTACCACTAGCAAACTGTAGAGCCATCTTAGATTTAGATGGGTCAGGGTCATATATAAACTCATCAATTATGAGTTCAGAATGTTCAGTCAATCTAACTTGACTATCATCTAGAAACGTAATGCCCACTCTCCCATTAGAAGTTTGGACATTATCGTAACTATTTATGTTGAAAGATAATGAAGCTTCGTAAGTATTGTCTCTTACAACTCTACCAAAACCTTTAAGTTCTGTAATGCTGCCTATATCAGCAACCGACTGCTGTTCCCCCATCGTTCTGGATGACACAAACAGTACCACTAGAACCAGTAGAAAGTATCTTAAGCCAATCATTATCCAATGTACTCTGTTGTTGTATGTTAAATGTTCTAGAACTTCCTGTCTGGTCTAAGTAAAAGTAACCACCTGCATAGCCTTGTCCATCAAAGCTAACCGTGTTTGAATCTCCATCAATATCCATATACGATGTACCACCATCATAATCAATATCAAAGTCAATCGTGTTACCTGAACCATTGATTATCCAATCAAGGTCTGTATTACTAGCCATAGCACTTGTCGCTAAGTCAAGCGTAAAAGTGTTAGTACTTCCAGTTACATCAACATTTAAGTTAGAACTATCTGCTCCGTATGTGTTTGTAGGGTCTACTTGAATTGTGAAACTATTACTGTCTCCATCAAACTCAAAGAAACCTGTCAAACTATCAGCAAGAATATCTCCTAAGAACTTATTAGTATCACCAATTTGATTGATGTCTAATGTCATACCAGTTCCATCTAAATCAAGAGGTGTTAAAGTACCGGCTACGGAATTTAAACCTCCAATAATATTAGCAGAACCGAGTTGCTCTAAATCAAGATTTGCTGTAGCACCAGATTGCTCAACGTATATTTCATTATCAGCAGCATAAATACCTAAAGATATTATAGCTACTAAACTTAATATTATTTTATTCATATTCCCAATAGCCTCTCTCTATTCCTATATTTATTATATTTAATACTCCTGTTTCTATTGCCTTTTGTAAAGCTATAGAGACAGATTCATTCTCAGCTACACCACCTTCTATTTCTACCAGCTCTGTTTGCTGCTCAATAAAACGAAATATATCCTGAGAAATACTTGTTGATAAAATGCTCTTGGTCACTAACGTTTCCATTAACACTTCACCAGTTGATACAGAAACTAATCGTAGTGATATTGTAACTGTATCTTCTCTGTATTGTTTACTGTTACCTATTCCTAAATAACGAGCACCCAATCCACCAGACTTTAGATTAGCCTCATATGAGACTACTCCACCCTGAACTAACAATCCTGCAAAGAGCAGGGGTTTTAATTTATTATCTTCTTCAAACTCTTTACGAGTACTTCTAATAAGTTGTCTTTCTTTTGTAAGGTCATCTAATCCTACACGTTCTACAACTCTAAAAAACTTACCATGTGCAGTATGTTTAAACGCCCTAATTAAAAATGCTTCGGGTGCTTGAGTAATAGCTGTACTAAATAATGCAAAGGTACTATTACTTCTACGCTGCCCTGTTAAATCTTTAAAACTATTTGGGTATATAGCTATCGTTGGCTGAACTTTTGCTGCTGGTAAATTTTGTAAAGTTTCTGATTGTAGCTCTAGGATATATGGAGACTGTATTTTTTTGTTAATACTAAGTCGTCATTCTCATTTAGAACAGCACAACTAGAAAGTAAAACTGCCAATAGGCAACTGAATAACCGTGACATTTCCATCTGCATCCGTAATTGTAAGTGTTATTATATCACCATCACTTGTGTAAGAAATGGTATTCCCTTCAAGTTCTATAGTACCTTCTGTACTAGGATTCTCCCCAAATAAATTCTCTACTAATTGTCTTGACAGTTGTGCATAAATACGAGACTCCAAGTTTCTTATAAATCTTGCAAGTGTTGTATTTTCTTTATCTCTTTTAATTTGTTCTTGTAAAGCTTTTAACTCTTCTTTAATAGTCATCTTACGATTGAACTCTTGGTTTTCTATTGTAAGATAATGTGAGCTAGTATTGTTACCATTGAAAGATGGTGACTTAAACTTGTGTATCATTTCATCTGCCATACTATTAACAGACCAAAACATAATTAACATAGACCAAAAGAATATGCAAAACTTGCAGTTTCTAATAGCCTTGTCGCTTTTAAATGTAGGTATTAATTTCATATTAAAATACTGTACTTATTAATAACATAGATACACCCATAAATCCTAACACACAAACCTGTATTATAGAAGCTATTGTAATTTGTTTCATAGGATGTACGTCTACAATTTTTTCTATCCAAGTTTCACTAGGAGCAAGATTTACCACTTGTAAAATTTTCTTGTTAGTCTTTTCGTTGGTCATCTCTATCTGCTTTCGCAATCTTATCTATCTCTATAAGGTTTGGTGTACCTAATAAAGTTTTAAGTAGAACATCCTGTCTAATACTTTGATTATCCATTGCTCTTACTCTGTCTATTAAACTAACTATGATACCATATTGACTATCTAGTTTAGTTGATACTCGTTCTTCCATCGTATCTAAACTTGCTTGTACTTTATCATCTAAAGTATCTAGCTTTGTTTCCATACCATCAATAATTCTGTTGATAAGTTTCCATATAAACAAACCTAACCCTAACGCTGCTGCGATTGGAAAGCCTACCTCGTTTATTAAACTTATAACTTCAGCCATTCTTTGTACCTAAAATAATCCCTACGTTCTGGACACCAATACCAGCCTTTAGGATGTGTTGTTTCTTCTTCTGTCTCTTCCTTCTTCTTGTCCTCGTACCAATGACTTCCACCGTCTTCCATTAGTCTTTGTTGGTGTTTGAAGCACCGAAGTAAAAGCTAATAACAGCACTAGCAAGACCACCAAGATAACCTAATACTAAGTTAATTAAAGCTTCTGAGTTCTGCTCTGGTGGTTGAAGGGTAACTAAAAATATATAACCCATGAATCCACCGACTACAGCTATACCCATAATACGAGCTGTCCAATCTTTACTAAATTTATTTCTAGCATCTTGACCATCAGCTACTTCTAATTTAAATACATCAACGTCAAGCTCTTTCATCTGTACTTCAAAATCATTCTCAGCTTTTTTAAGTTCTAGCATTTGTTCAGGAGTAGCTTCTGCTACAGCCTTCTCTATTGCCTTTGGATTGTTAGGACATCCTAAGACATCAGCTATCATATTAGCTGCCATGCCTCCCATTGGTCCACCTAATGCAGTTCCTAATGTAGGTGCAACAGCTCCAACTATGTTTTTTAATAATGCTTTCATTTCATACTCCTAATACCATATCTTGTAACTCTTTACTACGTCTACCAACTTGACCAAACCAACGACTGTCTTCCATTTGTACAGCCATTTCTTTCCAGTCATGTCTTCGACAAGCTCTTAACATATTTTTAAATTTGGCAAGTCTAGAACCACCAAGATTAAAACACATATTAACGATAACATGTTGTATGTCTTCTGGTAATCCATCCCAGTCTTCGTTTATTCCAAATACATGTTTCGCTTCTATGTAATGTTTTTTAAAATCTTCTTCGTAATACATATCTACAACTTCTTGTGATACTTTCGTTCCTACTTCCCAATCATATTCAGGGTCTTGAGGTTGACATAAATGTCCTATACCTAAAGTCTTATATCCTAAACTATCTTCATAAATCTCTAACACTTCTCCTTCGTGTCTTTTGATTTGTTCTTTGCATACATCTATGTTCATCCTAATAAATCCTCCATTTGGTCTGAATATGGTAAGCCTGTGTTAGGGTCTCTCCTATCAGCAGGGTCTTCTTTTGTATATGGTACTTTAAAATCTCCTTCAACTAATCCACCTGTAGAAAAAGTAGAAACTCTTAATGGAGGTTTAGGTTTACTTTCTTTTTGTTTGTTATTTTGGACTGTAGTAGGGTCTAAATTTCTAACTGCTTTCTTAATTTCTTTATATCCTTCTGGATTAGTAGTCTGAAGTAAACCAATAGCAGGTACTTTATCTAAAGCTACAGTTAATAATCCTTCATTTCTAGAAAGTAAATCAAGTATATCATTTACAGCCGGACCAGTAAAGTTTTTTGTTAAGGCAAAAATAAGATTGTTATATTCTACATCTTGACTAGCTCTATAAGATGATTCAACTGGTCCTAGCATACCTGTTCTGAAGGCTGCTTTTAACACTTCATTACTTAGACTGCTATCAAAAGGACCTTTAGTTTTTCCTTCTTCTATATCTTCTAGATTCTTACCACCAGTTCTTAATGTGTTACCAAACATAGCAATACTAATCATCGTTGCTGCACCCATAACAACACTTGGAGTAGAATGAATACTACCACTTCTTATATCCTTAGTTACTTCTCTTACTGCATTTTTTACTACGGTATTACTAAATGCTGTAGGGAATCCCATTAAACCAAAAGCCCATCTTGTTGAAGGCATAGAATGCCATAGTGGTTTTTGATTAGCTGCAGCAGTAGGATTCATAATAACTTCGTCTACATATCGTGCAGCACTAGGTAAAAAAGTTTCATCATAAAATTTACTTGAAGGTTTTCCTCCAGCCAATACCCACTTTTTACCATCATTAACATTTACTCCTAGTTCTTTTAATTCATTTTCTAAACGTAAAGTTTTCTTTGCATTCAATCTTTTATTAGTAGCTAGTTCAAATAAATTGTCATACATTTTAGATTTTGCTACATTAAAACTTGTTAGCTGCACAAATCGTGTCCAATCATGTAATAAATTTATTTTAAAAAATTTGTTTTGTGCTTGAGTAGCTCTTCTTCCAAACCCTTGTCCATACATAGCAAGTGACCTATCTTCTCCAGCTCTGTCAAGTGCTCTATTAAATCTATTTAATTCTTTTAAAGATTCAGGTCTATTATCAGCAAGGTCTTTTTTAACAACATCATTCCACCACATTTTACGATATTTATTTCCAGACTCAAATAACAATCGTATACCACCATCACCTAAGTTATCTTCGCCTTTTCCTTTTTGTAAAAACTTTTTACCTGCTCCTCTAACTAAAGGTACAGCAACTTCTGATAAACTTGTTATGGTTGCTAACGGTAAAAGTGCTAATTGATTTCCAACAATAGCTACATCAGCTAGTGCTCGTAGTGCAGCATTATCAATACCAGCAACTTGACCAGTTGTAACTAGATAAATATTTTCTAAAGTTTTAATTTCTTTTGAAGTTAATTCATTACCTTTCTTTTGTAAATCTCTAGAAATAGGAACAATAAATCGTTCACCAAATTCGTTTAAGTCTTCACCTAAATGTATTTTTCTTTGAACATAACCACCGGCTTGTTGTATATAATCATGTATTAAATTTTCTACATTATTATCCAAATAATTACTAATTTTTGTTTCATCTATATTAGTTAATTTTCTTTCTTTTGTCATTTTTGGAACTGATTTAGAATAACCAACTTGTCTAGCTTGTCCTCTTCCTAACGTGACTAATTCAGTATAACTTTTACCAACCATAGATGTAGGATTAATAATATCTTCTAGAACATCTCTTACTTCTTGATTTGTTTTAAATCCTTCAGCTCGTTTTAATTCTTTAACTAAATCTCCTTCAATATTCTTATCTAAATTTTTAATTTCTTGTTTAACAGCATTATAGTCAAAGCCTCTAGGTAAATAATTTTTTACAAATCCTAAATCTAATCCAGCATCTACTCCATCTTTCCTAATTTTACTAACTATGCTTCTAATTTGACTACCGGCTAATGCTATTTCGTTTGTTGTTTTTTCAGTCATGTTAAAAGCTTTTTCTAAGGAAACTCTTTTACCATCAACATCAACTGTTTTTCTACCTGTCCTTAAATAATAAGCTAATGCATCGTTTGTTTCATCAGCAATTCTTTGGTATTCTAATCGTGTTTGTTTGACACCAGCAGTCTTACCTCGTTTACTAAATGGAATTTTAAAGAATGCATCTCGTGAACCAATTTGAGGTATAGTAACTGTTCCTCTATCTTTTAAACCATTAACAATATCTTGAAACTCATCTCTAAATTTACCATTATATGTATTAACATCTTCATAAAAAGAACGTTTAGATACTTCTTGTGCTACATCATAATCTTTACCTGACACACTCCTACCAGTATCATATCTAAATTTTTTAATAAGAGCCTCTAACTGCTTGTTTTCTTTCATTATCCGTACAAAACGTGCAGTTGGTTTTTGAATAAACGCACCTAATCTAGATACTTTTGGAGTAACTGCTTCAATGACATCATCTGACATTTGTATAGTTTTATCTATAATGTCACCTTTATAGTCTTCTCCACCATCAATTCTAGCTTGTCTACGTGAATCCATTGACTTATTAAACTTAGAAATACTAGCACCAGCA
>Ga0181401_1000085_pt1 | contig 33197 bp, 28 predicted proteins | sample 24SPOviralmetaG_FD_130130 | JGI IMG/M metagenome (GOLD analysis project Ga0181401, IMG submission 130130) | Marine viral communities from the oligotrophic San Pedro Time Series (SPOT) site, San Pedro Channel, CA, USA - 24 SPOT_SRF_2011-07-20 | ecosystem: Environmental > Aquatic > Marine > Strait...
CTTTTGGATTAGGTACTAACCAAGAAATAAACTTTTTTAGTCGTGCTTTTTATGATGATAACATCTTTATGAAAGCAGATGGTACTGAGAAGGCAGATAGTTTTTATCACTCTCATAACATTACGTATAAAGGAAAGCTATTTCAAGATAGGGTTACGATTAATCCTGCAATAGAGCTTCGTAAAAGAACAGCTGATGATCAATCATTCATTTTTGGTTCTATTAAAGTTAAAGGTGAGAATGATTTTGGCCCAAGGTTAAATGTTAAATCTACTAATTCACTTAGTCATTCCGAAAGAGAACCTTCAGATTTTGTAGATGCGTCAGTAAATCCTGCAGATAGTATGGATGTAAGTTTCTTTACGTATAAAGGAAAGACTACAATCTCTTGGCAGAATACTTATCTCAACAAAGTTAGGTATAGTCACGAAGGTCACGTTAAAGTTTGGTCAGACAATCTACCACTCGGAAATGATTTAACAAATGGTGACTTTATCAAGCACACACATACGTTAACGCTTGAAAGAATCCACAATAGGCGATTTATTTCTGAACTGATAGGTACTTGGTCTGATTTAGAGTATAATGGTAACAGAGGCGGATATGATTCACGTACACTGACGGGTCAATTAACATACGTGCCAAATAGCTTTATGGTTATTAAAGGGATGTACGGTCAACACTTTTCAGAAATTTTAAATCAAGCAGGAAATATATACTCAACTAGTCGTCCTGTATATGGATGTAATGTAACATTCTTTACACCTCGTGGCACAACTCTAGGATTTAATTTAATTTACGATGTATCTGATTCTGGTGCTGGTTATTGGAATGCAAAGGAAAATCAAAAGGCAATGGTAATTGCTAAGTATCCATTTACACCAAAAACAGAAGTTTCGTTTATGGGATTATGGATGCGGACAGAATACTTTTCTGAGTACAATCGTTACGAAGGCGTTAATCTTGAAAGAGTCGAAGACATTTTTGTATCAAGCATAACTTTTACTTGGAACTATAATCGTAACCATTACGCTGAAATAGGTTATCAAGGAATGCACTTATACAATAAAGATGCTGATGTATTTAAGAATAAAGTCTTCGTTGGTTATAGACTGAAGTTCTAAATTTGTATAAATACTAGTATCAAAGATGATACGAAACTCACAGATTCGTGAAGCGTACGAGGCGAGCACTCGAGGTACTCGCAAATACAACTTAGTATGTGCTGACGGTACTAATATCTTTAGTGGAAAGAATAGGGTAAATCCAAAACAAAGACCTACCCGCCCGCAAACACATTTGGTGAGCCAGCCGCAACGCTAGTACAACCAGATATTGCATCACCTATTCTACCGCAGCCTAAACCATTAATAAAGACTGTGCTTGAACCTACAGCAATTGGTGCAGAATGACCGGGACATGGAGCTCCAGGTTTCTTGTGTCCAGTATTCACATCACTTTGTCGAGATGTTGGAATGTAATTTGTAAATACATTTGGACTACCTACGGCTCTTACCATACCTGAGCAATGGGTAACATCTGCATCTCCTATTCTTGTAACAGCTGGCATATTTTTAAGGGTTGACTATAGTTGAAAAAGTATTATAATTGGTTTAATCAAAACAATTCAGAACAGATAAAAGAAACAAACTCATTATATATTATTTATAAGGGTGAGTCTACTGTTGTGGATAATTGTGTACATATCCTAAATTTGCATATGCTATATGTTGTGCATACGTAGAGGCATAAAATGCTTCGCCAGTAGTCGGGTGGTACATATTATGAGGAACATAATTTAATTCTTTATACTTACTAGATTGTATAGCAGTTCTAAGTAAACCACCTATCTGTTCACCAGTAAAATTTCTTACTGTTTGGTTAAATACAAATCTATCTTTTCTATAAGCTTTTTGTTCAACTGTATCAACGTATAATTGGTATTTTTCGGGGCTATCATCAGTTGTTATAGTCGAAGGTGATGCACCTAATGCAGAATAATCAAACTCAACAATAAAATCTACGCTATAATTATAGTCTTGAGTTAATGTTGGATCAATTTTAATTTCAAATAAACTGTTAAAATATGGGTGATCAAATGGTAGTGGTAAACCAGAACCTGAAATTATTGCTTCTGGCGGGGCTTCACCAGGTATAATTGGTGAGCTTAGATCAGGCGGTGAGTCTAATGTACTAGGTCTATAATCAGTATTTTTAAATTTGTATGTAACGTTTGGAAATGAATCAAAGCCGTAGAATCCACTTAAGTGTACAGATTGAGTCTGTGTATCTATTTCAATTATTAAGTCAGTGTCTATTAAATCGGGCGTTACATTGCCTACAAAGATGACCGTTGGTGTACCAAGGGTTGCCACATCTGTTTCCTTTGGTGACCACACTAACTCAGATTCTTCACTTTCAGTAGTGTTAAAGGTACTGACTTCATCACGAGGTTGAGGCGGAGTATCATTATTAACAGGAAACGAGATACCTCTATCATTTATTGCTAGTTTTGATTTAATTTCTTGAGTAATTGCCATAAGTCTTTGTCAGTCAACGATTTTTTTTCCTGTACAAAATAGGTGTTATATAGTATAATATTTATATGATTGAGAAAGAAGTAAAATATAAATCACCTTTGGCCCTCGCAGCCAAATTTGCGTGTCTTCGACAAATAAATAATGCTAAAATTCGTAAGCTGTTCAATGACAACAACATAAACTTGTTGACAAAAACGGTAAAAGTATGATATAATAGTATTATAGGATTGAGAACAGCAAATAATTTATGAGTATTAAAATCACCAAAGAACTCCTCGACCACGTTAATTCCATCTGTGCTGAGTCTAAGGCTTGGGCAGAAGCCGCACCTGAGGGTGATTGGCGCGGGTATTGTTCCTACGATGAAGAGGACATGATCCGCCATAGTGAGCACTACACCAAAGGTGAGCGGTGCCTTACTCCTGCCGAGTGGGATCAGACCAAAGCTTGGGAAGTGTACTCTGACGCTCATAAGTCAGAACACGGCATTCGCCCTCGCTGGACATGGTGGCAGGACCAAACCACTGAAGAGTGGGAAAAAATGAGCTCTGATTGCTATGCTCAAGCTAACGCTAATTACGAGCTCGAGCAAAAAAGAAAAGAAGAAGAGGAGTCATACGAGTATGAGCCTCCTGCTGAAATTCAAAATGGCATTAATTTTTAAAACTATATGAATAAAATAAAAATCATACTAGCGGCACTAATCAGTGTTGCAAATCTATCCGCACTTACAGTGACTGACGTTATGGTTGCTGTTGAAAACGTAGAGTCAAATCTTGACCCTTATGCAATCAATGTTAAAGAAGATGCACGAGGTTGTTTACAGATTCGACCGATCTTTCTAAAAGACTATAATAGGATTACTAAACAGGATTTACCACATGATGTAGTGTTTAATCGAAGTATGGCATACCACATTACAGAAACTGTATGGATGCATTATGCTAAAAAGATACCAAATCTAAATGCTAAACATCTAGTTTTTATACATAATGGTGGTGGCTCTGCTTGGAGATATGCGGATGACCCTAATTATGGTAACGCAAAGAAACGTTCTAATTTAGAAATATATTGGAACAAAGTAAAAATACATTTAAACAAATAATATGACTGAAAAACAACTCAAAAAGCGAGAAGCGACTATACGTCGTATCGCGAAAAGGCTGAAGAAACGATCAGCACCTGCCGAGGACGGATACGCCCTTGTTGAACCAGAGAATAATGACGTTCACGAAGAGCTTGAACGCCTAAGTGGATACCAAGCAGAAAGGATATTTGATGGCCAGGGTCTTTGATAAACACGGAAGAGTCAACGCTTTTGACGAGAAATACACGGGCGAAGAGCCTACGTGGACAGGTGATGTACTTGATTCTCAAGAGGCGATTGATAAACGATTTTCATCAGCACTAAATTTCTATGCTTACTATTTGTCTGCAAAAGATTTATTACCTGATTTAATTTCTTATATGGAACAACGTGACATATATAAAAAGCCTGATATCAAACTTATTAAAAAGTTTGGTGAAAAGCTTGGTTTAATTACGGCGTGTAAGATTGCTCGAATGGTGAATCGTGGTATGCCTATTGGTGATAATGCTCGAACTATTGATAACATTATACGACCAGGTCTATCAGAAGCTCGTAATATGAAAGAAGTTATTGAGGCAAAAGCAGCTGATAAACCAACAATATCTATTCAAGAACGTTTGAATAATAAAGTAAATGACAAAGTTATCTACCATCTTGATTCTATGATTGATGACAATGGTTGGGCTACAGACGAAGTAAAGGTTAAAGGTGTCGACATAACGTCACTTTTAAAAGCAGGAGAGATTCCTGTTGCTGGTCTATCTCAAGTAACTAAGTGGCTTGATACACTTAAGCATGGACTCCAATCTGCTTATTCAAAGACTGATTCAGACTTTGTTGAAGGTTATTCTTATCTATCACGTCCTGCGATTAATAATCGTATTAAAGAACTTGATAAGATGTTGACTCAAGTAGAGAAGTATCGTGGTGCTAATACAAAAGCTCGTAAGCCACGTAAGAAGAAAGTCAAATCTGCTGATGCTCAAGTAAAGAATATTAAGTACAAGCAATCAGATGACGACTTCGGTCTTAGTTCTGTTGCACCTTCTATTATACCAGGCTCAAAGAAGTTATTTACTTTTAATACAAAGTATCGTAGACTTATAATGTATGAAGCGAATTCAACTGAGGGACTTGGAGTAAAAGGAACAACGTTACAGAATTTTGATATAAAGACTAGTTTTGAATTGACAATTCGTAAGCCAGATGATATATTACCAATAGTAACAAATAAAACTGAAAAACAAATCTCTAAAATTATCGATGCTTTGAAAACAAAAAGGAAAGCACCAAACGGAAGAATAAATAATGAAACAATCCTACTAAGAACATTCTAATGGCAAAAAAAGAACCTACAATAAAACCGTCAATAACACGAGAAGATTTGCGAATTCGAGTCGATCAACTTGTTCATAAAGATAAAATGACATATGCAGAAGCAATATGTGATATATGTGAAAAGCAACAAATCGATCCTGCTGATATGGCAAGATTAGTTAATGGACCACTCAAGCTTAAACTTGAAGCAGAAGCTAAAAGCCGTAACATCATTAAAACAAATACTGCAACATTATTTTAATATGGCAACAATAAAATTAATAGAAAAACCTCACGAAGTTTACTTTAAAACTACAACTAGATATAAGTTAGAAGTTGATGGTAAACCTTTAACCGTCTGTATTGAAGAAGATTCAAACGAATCAATGCTTCATTATATAGATGAAGAAGGTGATACATTTGTCGGCACACCTGATTGGATTTTAGAAATGGGTGAAAACGATTGGGGCGAATTAATTTTCGAGAGTACATTGTATGAAAACCTTAGTGGATTACAAGTTGACGAAGAAATTTTTACTCACGAAGACGATGAATTATAAACACTTTCTGCACAATTAATTGAATACTATGCCAAAGGAATAAAGTCTTCGGACTCCTGCGGAGAAAGCTCGACCCCCTCCATTGAAATCAGATGAGGTAGACCCACAGCAGTATGGGAAGAGCCTGTTAGATTCAATTAATTCTTTTTACAAAATAAAATAAACATATCATGGCAAAAACAGCAAAGATTGGAAAAACAGAGACAAAGAGAAAGAAGAGACCTGGCGTCCACGCTAAGACTAAAACTTCTAAACTAAAAAGCTCTATTCATTATAAGAAAAAATACCGCGGACAAGGGTGACTGGACTTCAAGCATATCAAATTTATAACGCATTAAAGCTTCATTATACCGATGAGAAGTTTGATGCATACAAGTATAACTTTAAAGTAAGAGTTTCGCCAAGAACATTTGATTCTCTTAGATATCGTTATACCTTTGAAAAACTAGGTGCTAAACACGATCAAGATTATATAATTGATTATATTACGTCAAACATGATTGAAAATGTTATGTGGATTCACGATATGACAAAAGATAATTATGACAAACGAGAAGCTCGACTCCAATCAATAACGTATCGTCTTAAAAAAGATTTAGCACACTTTCAAGATTTTAACAAAATGTGTGAATGCAAAGATGGTAATAATTTACTCATTGATGCTCTTACGCAAGAAGAAGTTTCACTAGAGACTGTATCTATTATAGATAGTCTAGTGAACTTTATAAAACCTTTATTACCAAAACTAATCGACCCACTTCAAATGAAAGGGGCTCGTGCAGTATTGGCAATGAAATACAAATCAAGCTTAACTAAAATTAATATGAAAAAAATGCGAGAAGAGGTCATTAAAGCCTTTACATATGCATGATTTCTGTTAGTATAGTTAAATACAACAAAATACACCGCAATACAAAAATACAAAATACAAATACAAATATGTCGTTTGCAAATATGAAACAAAATCGTGAAGGCGCTATCGCAAAGCTTGTAAAAGCTACAGCGAGCACTTCAGAAAAAACTAACTACTCTGATGACCGCTTTTGGGCACCAACAGTAGATAAAGCAGGAAACGGATACGCAGTGATTCGCTTCCTACCAGCGACCGATGGCGAAGATTTGCCATGGGTTCGTTATTGGGACCATGGGTTTAAAGGACCAGGTGGTAAGTGGTACATTGAAAAGTCACTTACTTCCATCGGCCAAAAAGACCCTGTGAGTGAAATGAACACTCAGCTATGGAATAGTGGTATTGAATCCGATAAGGAGATTGCCCGTGACCGTAAGCGTCGTCTACATCATGTATCAAACATTCTGGTTCTATCAGATACAGCCAATCCTCAAAACGAGGGTAAGGTCTTCCTGTACAAGTACGGAAAGAAAATCTTTGATAAGATTATGGATGTGATGCAACCGCAATTCGAAGATGAGAAGCCTGTCAACCCATTTGATTATTGGGGTGGCGCTAACTTCAAGTTGAAGATTCGCAATGTTGAAGGCTACCGTAACTACGATAAGTCAGAGTTTGAATCATCCACCGAGCTATTCGATGGCGACGATTCAAAGTTAGAGACTGTATACGCACAGTCATACAAATTGCAGGAGTTCGTTGATGTCGAAAACTACAAGTCATACGGAGAGCTTAAGAAAAAGCTCTATGACGTTCTAGGTGAAGAAGAAATTGCTGATACCTTAAGCGACACCGTAGTTGATGAACTGAATACAACTAAGGCGCCAGTAATTGATGCGCCTCAAGCTGAAACACCGACACCAGCCACTGCGCAAGAAGGTGGTAGTGAGGACGGAGAAGATACTTTATCTTACTTCGCAAAACTAGCTCAACAGTAAAACGTTAAGCTTCCTTATTACGGGGCGATGGCTGAGGTCATCGCCCTTTTTAGTATGCAGGCTGTGCACCAAACATACCAACTGTTCTATCAATGTGATTTGGTGCTTCGTTAATAGTTGTAATATTTGAGTTAGTTGGTGCATTTATTTGAGTTGACACACCAGCGCCGCCAGCTGAACCAGCAGCCCGGTCCATACTTGAGAACAACTCTGCTGACACGTCGTTCCCGCGTTGAATAGCTTGTAACATTTCTGCTCCAGTTGCATTTGGATTTTTTGCAAATAAATCTTGTGCGAATTGAATTGCCGCACCACTACCTTTATATTGAGTTAGACCTTGTGCATTCTTTGAAGCACCTGGAAATTGTATTCCGAACTTATCTTGAATGAAGTCAACTGTTTTCAACGTATCTCTGCCCGAGTTACTCCCTGTAAATCGATCTTTTAAACCCATAACATTTCTAGCGCTCTGGCTTTGCTTACGCTCAGTATCGTAAGTATTTGAACGAAGCTTTTCAAACTGCGCTTGTTTTTCGGGGTCTTTGTATTCTAACGTTGGACCATCTTCTGGGTCATCAAACATGTCGCGCGGAAGTTCAATCATTTCTGCCCCTTGGTTCTCAGATTCAAACTTGGCTAAGGCAGCTTCTGCTTCCTTAGCTGCAACCCGTGACGCATCGAATCTTTTTTCTTTAACTTCTTGAGTAACTGTCTTAACAGGGTTTTGTGTTTTGGTTTGAGGTTTTGCTTGACCTTGTGCTGATTCCTTTTTATAGAAAGTATTAATAATAGCACCACCTATTGTTTTTGTTGGAAGAACCGAAGCTAATACGCTTCCTACAACATTACCAATTGCATAACCAGCTGTACCTGTTAAGGCTGAAGCAAGAAAACCAACACCACCTGTAGCTGCAGTAACAGCACCAATCGCAATAGCTGCACCTGCGGGCCCCGTCAACGCTTTAATAAATTCTGTTCCAACTGCATCTTTCTTTTCGTTTTCACTTGCCTCGGGGTCTTCAAGTATTGTTTTAATTGCACTATTTAAAAATATACCTTCAACAACACCACCTATAACAGGTACTCTTTTTAGTACACTAGGAAATTGTTTTGCGATGCCTTTAGTAGCATCTTTAATTTTATTCATTGGATTTAACCTAGAAAAAAATCCACCTTTTGGCTTTGGTGCATCTACCACTGATGAGCCCGGTGCATTAGTAATGTTCTTTATTGTGTTAGAAGAAGCGTTTGCACCAGCTTGACCAGCATTGCTAATTGTTTGAGCTGGGCCTGTAAGAGTGGGTTGTTTTAATGATGGTACACCAGTAGAAGCTTTCTTTCCGCTAAAAGGATTGAGCCTACTAAATAAACCTTTACCTTTATCAACTAAATTTTTACCAAGCTTTGAGCCTAAGAGTTTTTTGCCGCCGAGAGCGGCGAGTATCGTTCCTCCGTACTCATTAATTATTTCACTGATAAGCCCTTCGCCTTTTTTATTTTCTGCACCTTTACCAAGATCACTACCTTCAATATCTTCTAATGAATCTGCAATATCTTGAAACGTTTTATCACGTTCTTTTTCTGTTTCAGCTTTCTTAAGGTCATTACCAGTTAGAACTTTTACCAATGAACTAGTGTTTTCCTTAACTGCTTCAACAATTGCGTTATTTGATTCAACAATATCTCCAGAAAATAAATTGTTAGTGTCAAATCCACCTGGTCCTGGCTGAGCTTCAATTTGCTCTGGTATCTTAGGAAAAAATTTGTCTTTTAATCCTTGTACTTTATCTGTTACAGATGATACAGCACCAGCTACTTTTTCTTTTACTACAGCTCTTCTGAATGGAATTCCCTTTTGGCCTTTGTCTTTACCAAACACATCTCTAGCAAGATTTATAGCGCCTTTGCCAAGCTTCTTTACACCGCCAAATATCATTTTGAATGGCTTAGAAACAGCTTTAAATGTATCGACAACATTCTTAACGCCATCACGAGCAAATTGACCAATACCACGTTGTGTAACGATAGCTGCCAGAAAAAAGTCTTGAACCATATTTGCAAAGAAGCCTCTATCTCCCCCGCCAGACGCCCCGCCTTTTCCTTTTCGTCTTGATCCTCGTCCACCTGTGGCAGCATTTTTAATATTGTCTGAAATAGACTTAAAAATACCTTTTTGTTCTTTGCCTTGTTCTAATTTTAATAAATCTTGGTTCTGTTCACGATTTGTATCAACAGAAACATTTTGATTTAAATCTTCGATACCTTGAAGTATTTGTTCAAGTAATTCAGTTTGGCGCTTGGTTTCATTTTTACTAAAGATATTTTTAAAACCTTCTGATACATTTTTAAATGACTTAAAAGGTGTCATTACAGCATCACCAATATCTTCAATAGTGTCTCCAATAAATTTACCAGGTGCAGCTAGTGTTTCCTTTATTTTTCTAAAAGGAGATGTTACTGAATCTTTTACATCATCAATTGTTTTCTTGATGCCTCCGGCAAAACCGCCTCGCGCTTGTTGGCTAAGCTGTTTATTGGTTTTTTTCAGCTCTGCAACTAAAGCTTGAAAATCTTCATTGGTTATTGGTTCACTCATGCGTATTGAATTCTCTTTTGACTTTGGTTTTGTCTTTGTATTCTTTCGTTTTCTTCTTTAATATGTTCTTGTAATAATGAAACGTAAATCTGCCTTTCCCACGGTAGCATATCACCTAATTCTGTTAAACTATACTTATGATGTTGGGCCATTGCAAAATTTGTTTGATAATGATTCAACAATGATTCATGCGAAAGGCCGATTAGAAAAAAGATGCAATTCCTTTCATTTCAACTTTGTTTTTGTGTTTATCATGCTTACATGTAAATTCTATCGTGTGTTTTAGTTCTGGTTGATTAGAAATATATTGTTGAATTGCTTCAAGATTCTCATGTGACATAGAATCAATAAATTGTACAACTTCTTTTTCTGTTACATCATTTACACTATAAACGTTATCTTCGTCAAAGATTGTATCAATCGATTGAATAATTGCGTGATTAAAGATTTCTTCATCAGTACCTTTAATCTTTTGTGATGATTTCAATGTAAGTGGTTTAAGTGTAAGACCAACTGTATCATTTAACTTAATAGTTGAATCTACTTTTTTCTTTGGATACACAACTTCGATTTTAGTAAGGTCTACACTTACTTCAGTGTATTCTCCACACTTTTCGCATTTAAGATTAAGTGTGCTTTCTTCACCGATACTTTTAATTCTTAATTGAAGAAAAAGATATTCAATGTCGTATAATGTGCAGTCATCTGCCTTAACTTTATTGAACGTGCAAGCGGTTACAATGTCTTTCATTGCGTTAAGAATCTGAGTTTCATCTTCAGACTCTTGTGCTATCATAAGTAACTTTTCTTCTTTAACAAGAAAAGGACGGTATTCTACTTCTTTACCTGTCGAAGGTATAGTAGTTATGTATTTTGTTGATTCTAGTGTTGGTAGTGGCATAATATTTTAATAATTTAAAGTTTATTGGGCACTCCCAGGTCGTGTGGCAGTGACTCCAAATATTCTCGCTATTCTATTTATCTGATTTACTTTAGGTGGTAAAAATGGAATAATAGTAGGTATGATACGTCTCTTTTGTTTAACGTCATTCTTATTTGGCAAAGGTCCACCACTTGGCTTTCTATTCTGTTTAACGTCTGCCTTATTAGGAAATGGGCCAATTCCAACGGGCGGTGCACCCGCGGCCAAGCGCGGTGGGTCTAAACCGTAGTCTTTGTAGTTGTTCGGTATATCATCTTGATTATTAGCATAATTTGCGTTACGCTTAATTGGCACAGGTTGTGGTAGAGTTGATTCAGTGTTGTTCTGACCGACCTCGTTAGTTTTAGCTTCTACAAAATCAAAGTACGTCATTGTAACACTAAGCTTTTGAATAGAATCTGTAGTTGTTTGATTCAAATCTATGTTTTGCACAGACACCGGATAAGCATCTCGTAATCCACATGAATATACTTTATTGTCTTGCTCATCAAGTTGGTGAATAATAATAGGAGTAGCGTATTCATCTTTAAAACCGACTTCGTATGTTTCTCTGTTAAGAATCGCATTCGTCCATCTAGTGAATATATCTCTTGTAAAATAGTCGTTTGTAATGTTAAACACAAATGTAATGTCTTCGTTCTGATAACCATTTGGTTTTTTGTGCGTATGACGTGTTGAAGTATAATCGAGTGTTAACATCTGACGACCAGGTAAAGACGTACTCTCACAGAACAAATCAAAATCTCTTGATTCTTCAGGTGTAAGAATATTTTGGATGACAGGAAATTGTATCATAAACCTATTTGGGTGTGCAAACCCGCTTCGATCTTGAACTGCTGATTTTAATTTGTCTATATACTGCATTATATCATTGCTCTTGATTTTTTCCAAACTGATTGTCTTGAGTTCTTAACAAACTTATCAGTTGGAAGAAAGAGTGCAACTTCCCATTCGGTAGCTGGTACTTCTGTTATTCTTGATTCAACTTGGCTTGTAAGATATCTTTTAAAACACGGTTTAAAAAGTTCTAATTTTGATGATGCTCTTAAAAAATTATATGTTAAACGAAACCTCGTACTTTCGTCATATTTTTTATTATTTGTAAACTCTGATAGTCTATCAAAAAACTTTGCTCTTAAAATTGGTGGTAAATAGTGTAAATTTAAACCAGTAAATCCACCTTTTTCTTTTCCAACCATAACAATTAGAGGAAAACGATCATAGTAAGGTAATGTATCTTTTGTTTTGGGATCATAAAAATACATATACATTCGGCCTATTAAAGGCTTTTCGACTTTTTTAAGTAAAGGGTCTTTGAGTATTTGATTATTATTGATTCGTGACACACTTTTCAATCTTCGTTTAAACCATTCGAGCGAGTCTTTTGACCTGGGTTGTACACCAGCACGAAACGCGTCGGTTTCTAGTTTTTGAAAATAGGATGTTGCCATTATACTATTTATATCAAGTTAGCAACTTAATTCCTAATCCTTTGATAGTATCTTCGGTCCATACTTGAAATGTCCAACCTTTATCTAAGCAATAATCATTTGCTGCTTCCCACTTAGATTGATTCTTTATGTATGTCATTACCTCACGAAGGTACTTCTGTGACTTACGAGTGGGCCTCTTAGGCTCCTTTGTCTCTTTCTTAGGTTTGATCTCAATTAAATACTCATTACCGTTACTCATTGTCAAACGTAAATCTGGAAAATATCGATGTAAACGATTATCAGTCTTACAACGATACGGAACGATTACTTCTTCACTCGACCATTTTAAAATATCGGGGTTTTCATCACACCATTTAAATACTTGACGTTCCCACAGAGAACGAAATATACATTTTGTATGGTCACCATTATATTTACTAGTGTTTTTTACTTTGTATTTTCCTTTGTATGCCATTCTTATAAATACTTATATGAGTACAACTATTTCTGATACAGATGATTTAATATTTCCTGCAAAGCTTAATACAACAGAAACTGGCCATGGATCACTAAACTCTATTGCTGTATTTCAAGGCTTATTAGATCACGGGGGTGGTAAATCTGCAATGGTAGGTAGATATACTATTTATCTTCCTGCACCGACTGGTTTAAGTGTAAGTGATCAAGCAACCTTTAATACAACTGATTTTGGTGTATTCGGTGCAGAAAAAAAGATGGGTCAAGTACTCAAAACAGCAGGGATCGGCATCGCCAAGAAAGGAGTAGCAGCAATATCTCCTGGCCTTACCGCCGAACAAGGATTTAAAACAGTAGGTACAATAATAAACCCTAATACAAATACTACATTTTCTGGAAATGGTGTTCGCTCATTTAACTTTTCATATAAATTTGTGCCAGAATCAGAAGAAGAAACTAACACAATAAAAAGAATAATTCGAAGATTTAAAGGCTTGTCATACGCAGGATTCACACGTGATCAAACAGGTGTATCAGACCCAGCCACATTATTATTGTCCTATCCATGTAAGTGGGAAATTAAGTTTTTAAAAACTGCAGAAGGCGGAGCACTATATGAAAATCAATTTATGCCAAAGCTTTTTGAATGCTATCTTACTACGGTTGAAACAAACTATAATCCTAATGCAAATATTTTCTTTAATAACGCTGCACCGGTAGAAATTGACTTGTCTGTTACTTTTCAAGAAACACGAGCTCTTACAAGAAATGATATTGACGAGTTAGAAAATGAACTAGATGAAGAGGGAAACTTTAACACATTCCAAAACCCAGGTGGCTTAAACTCAGATGTCTACCTTGGCAACCCGCCTGATATATCAAATCTAGCCTAATTAAAAATGTCTTTTTTTACACAATTTCCTCGCGCTTTATACGACCTCAAACTTGATGGTGATTTGAGTCAAATCACTGATATCTTTCGTAATGTTGATGTAAATGAAAAGCTTATAGATGGCTATGTTAATTACACACTTGAAAGAGTTGAATCAGGTGAAAGACCAGATCAAATGTCTCAAAGACTATATAATTCTTCTGATTATTACTGGACATTTTTTATTGCAAATGATTTCTTAAAAGCCGGCATTGACGCATGGCCAAAAGGTCAACAACACTTAGAAGAGTTTATTAAAGATACATATAGTCCTTATTCTGTTTTAACAGTATCTGCTGAAACTCTTCGCGAGATTTGCGGAATGACATCACCATTAACAGAAACAATCACACTTGGTTCTGATTCTGGTATAAAGATTCATAAGATTGATGAGACACGTCAACAAATTTGGCTTGTTGGTAATTATTCTATTTTAAATAATGTAGAGCAAGAAGCATTTGCTATTACTGGTTATGACCCTTCGCCTGAAGTATTTGCAGGTAATAACTTATTTGCTTTAGATGGTTTTGCTAATGCAGAAAACGCACCTTATAGTTATAATGTTTTTGACTCAACATCTGGTGACATCATTCGAACAACTGATTTTACTTCTTATGCGAAATACCATCAAAATGAAGATGACGAACGGTCTCTAATTAAAGTTATTCAGCCCGCCTTGATTGATAATTTTGTTGATGAATATAAAAATTTGATTAATGAATAGTGTACCTAAAAATTTTGGAAAAGGCACAGACGCTTTTGTGCCATCTTCAATTAGTCTTAAGTCAGTGCTTATTACGAATCACAAAGGTGAATCGTTTAATATTAGTCCAATCGTATCAGGTTTTTCGATTACAGAAAGCATTTATAGTACATCTTTAATTATATCAATTACAGTCGTCGACGCTAGTAACACTATTGAAACCATACAAATTATTGGGCAAGAAAAGATTTCTTTTGTTATAACACGAAATAAACATGAAGACGGCGCAGAAGAAGACATTCAATTAGATTTAACTATCACTGATATACCAAAATATTCGCGTAGTGATAATGAATACGTTCAATCATATGTTATATCAGCAGTCGCTTCATTCTCGGTAGTTGACAAAACACTTAAGATATCTCGTTCTTATAATAACAACACAATTGATGAGATTAAAAAAATATTAAACACTGATTTAAGTGTTACAAATTTAGTTGAAAAGGGCTCTGGTATTTCTCGTGCTAGAGGACTTTTAAGATGGCAACATCCTCTTCAAGCAATTGAACACTTTAGAAAAAATTCTTTCAATGATGTGGGATCGCCTTTTTATGTTTTTCAGCGATTGACTGGCCAAGTAGTAATAGCTGCGCAATCCGATTTAGTAGCAGAAGAAGTTTATGAAACGTATTTTGATGGAAAACAATTTACTGGGAAAGCACTGACAAAAGATGACTACATTCAAAGAAGAACTAGAATAATTTCTTGTGACTCAAACTTAAAATTTGGAAAACCTTTTAATTCAGTGGCTGGTGCTTATGCGTCAGAAAACAACTACTTAGATTACGGTAATAAAACATATACAAAATTAGATTTTACATATAATGATTTCCCACTCGGTAATACGTTGAATCAAAACTCATCTCTTTCAACTACTGCAGAAATAGATTACTCAACTACTTTTAAAGCACATTGCGAATATATTTCAACAAATGAATTTGCATTCGAAGGCGCTACAAAGAATAATAACAACCTAAGAAAAGAAAATGGTCATGTTGTGAGATCATTTAGTGAAAATCTTGATGCAACTACACATGATGTAGAACTATTCGGAGATTCATTTTTAAATGCAGGTCGAGTTGTTGAATTAAAGTTTCCAAAATCGCAAGACCCCTTAACCAGAGATACATCACAGGCAGAAAAATATGATGATAATTTAAGTGGTAAATACTTAATTATATCTGCAGTACATACATCAAAAGACGGAGAATACTTTACTAATGTGAGAGTTAAAAAAGATTCAATGTCAGTTACGTTATGATTGAAAATTTTATAGGACAAACATTTGCTTGGTTTACAGGCGTTATCGAAGACATTAACGATCCAAAAGAAATGGGCCGTGTACGTGTACGATGTTATGGATACCATAATGCAGATAAAGTAGAAATACCAACAGAAGAATTACCATGGGCGACACCTATGGTGCCGGTAACATCAGCGTCTATGACAGAAGTTGGTCAATCCGCAACAGGATTACTTCATGGCTCATGGGTTGTTGGATTCTTTCGTGATGGACCAAATGCTCAAGACCCTATTGTTCTTGGCAGTATACCCTCTATTTCATCTGCAGTAAACTATGAAAAAGGATTTACTGACCCCGACCAAAGATACCCCGCCGCAAATAAATTAGATATTTCAGAAACACCTTTAGCAGCTAAGACTTTAGAAAACGGGTATAAATCTGCTTTTCCTTATTTGAAGAAAGTAGAATTAAGAGATGAACACGATATTGTTCCAACAGCAAATGCAGTACATGAGCATAATTGGGCCTTTCCACCAATTGACGATGTTGTTGCTCCAATGTACCCGAAGAATCACGTTATTTCATATGAGAAAGCGAATGATGAAGAAGAAAACGCTCACACTATAGAAGTTGACGTTACACCTGGTCAAGAAAGAATCTCAACGATTCATAGAACAGGTACGTATAGAGAAATTACACCAGTTGGAGATGAAACAAGTGTTATTGTTGGTAATGATTTTCAGGTTGTTGTCAAAAATCAAAATGTAAATGTCATAGGAAATTGTAATCTTACAGTTGATGCTAATTGTTCAACATACATTAAAGGTAATTGGAATATTCAGGTTGATGGTAATGTAATAAAAAGAGTTAAAGGTTTTGAGGATATCATAATCGGTTCATTCCAAAAAGAAGCAATTGGATCAACTCTTAATCAAACAACTGGTGGAACTTGTACAGAAGCTTATGGTGGAAATCAAACAACAACAGCACCAAATATCTTCCTTAATTAGTATAAATAGTTACTATGGCTGGACTATCAGATTCAAATACAAATGTAAAAGCAACCACAGTTGCGTTTAGTTCTTTGTACACTGATATATCTTTAGCATTTAAAGAACACCCAGTTAAAAAAGATATTCTTCCTTTAAAAGATTTAGATGCAGTTAAGCAATCTATTAAAAATTTAATATTAACAAATCAAGGTGAAAGACCTTTTCAAATGGGTATCGGTGGTAATGTTACACGTTATTTATTTGAACCAGTCACACCCTTTGTTGCATTTTCTTTACAAGAGGAAATAATAAAAACAATTCGTAGGCATGAACCAAGAGTTAGAAACACACAAGTAAAAGTAATCGCTGATATTGATAGAAACTTATTCAACGTTACAATTTCGTTTCTTGTACAAGCCTCAAACACACAAGAAGAAATTTCATTCGCACTTGAAAGATTACGATAATGGCAAAACAATTAAAAACTACAGAACTTGATTTTGATAAAATCAAAGATAATATTAAAACCTTTTTCAAAAGGACTGATTCGCCATTTAAAGATTTGGACTTTGACGGCTCTGGTTTAAATCAGATACTAGACATTCTTGCTTATAATACACATTACAATGCTGTTAATGCTCACATGTCAGTAAATGAGTCTTTCTTGGACACGGCACAGATTCGATCTAATGTAGTTTCTCATGCTAAGCTAATTGGTTATGTTCCGCAAAGTCGACTAGCTTCTACTGCTTCTCTTAACCTTCGCCTCGATGCGGGTGGTCAGACCGCTGCACTAAGTATACCTGAAGGTACTTCTTTTACTGGTAAAGTAGATGGCGTAACATACACATTTAAAACTACAAGTGATTCAGCTAATGTTTTGCCAGTAAATGGAGAATATGTTTTTAATGGTGTAACTGTAAGAGAAGGTACATCTAAAACAAAAAGATTTGTATATAATAATTTAATCAATCAGCAATTTATTATTGATGATAAAGACATTGATAAAACAAGCCTTGTAGTAAGAGTTAAAGAAAATGAATCAGCATTAGATTCAACTGCCCGAACATATAGTCTATTTGCAATTGGTGATGATGTGCAAAGTACTTCGGAAGTGTACTACATATATGAAAACTATGAAGGTTTTTATCAGATCGAATTTGGTGATGATGTTCTCGGTAAAAAGCCATCTCCAGGCGCTGTAATTATATGCGAATATGTTTCGACGCAAGGTGAAGCAGCAAACGATATAAATGTTTTCTCTTTTGGTACGTATGGAGGCGATTTCCCTATTGATGATATTAAAACAATAGAAACCGCATCTAAATCTGCTTTTGGCGCAGAAAGAAATACTATTGAAAATATTAAGTTCAATGCTCCAATTTCTTTTATCTCTAAAAATAGAGCAGTTACAACAAACGACTATACCGCATTAATAAACGAACGATTTGGTAATATTATTCAAGACATATTGGTGTTCGGTGGTCAAGACACTACGCCGCCTCAATACGGTAAAGTGTTTATTGCTATAAAACCCAAAGGTGATGAAGACGTACTAACAGACCTACAGAAATCACAGATAACAGACTTCTTGAAAAATAAAAAGATTATAGCTATTGATACTGAAGTGGTTGACCCCGACATTACATTTGTATTCTTTAATCTATCGGTTAAGTTTGATAAAAATAAAACAGGTTTAAGCGAAAACCAACTTGCATCAAGAGCTGAAACCGCGATAGTAACATTTAATAATTCATTTGAAGAATTTAATAATGATTTTAGATACTCAACATTTCTGAAAGCCGTTGATGAAACTGATGTATCTGTTTTAAATTCATTAGCACAGGTTTTCTGTTACAAGAAATTTAACATTGCTAAAGATAATACACAAGTTAGTAACGTTAATTTTAGGTTTAATATGTTTGGTGACGCTGGTCAAACACAATCATTTATTTCTACAACCACTTGGGAATTTAATTCTCTTCGTTATGAATTAGAAGACAGACCAATTGCTAATGACACAACTAAACGCCGTCTGAAGCTAATAAGAATTACTAATAGTAATGAAAGAATTGCAACAGATTTCGAAGCTGGTTTCTTATATCCTGCAACAGGTTTATTAGAGATTAATCCTCTTCCAACAGATGCTGATTCAACAATTGAAATTACTGCAACACCAAGGTCTTATAATATTTCAAGTTCTGAGAACAATATATTATCACTTGATTTAAATAAAACAAATATTCAAGTAACAGATAAAGATATAATAACAAGTGATAATATTATACGAGCTAAAGCTATAGCTGAACAAGAAGATGCTGCTCAAGTTACGGACACATCATCGACAACAATAACTGGTGGTAATAGTGTTTCTACGGTAAGTGCTGGCTCAGCGTCATCTTCATCTGCAGCTTCGTCAACTACTACAACTACTACTACTACACCTACGGGCGGCGGATATAATTAATGGATAATAATCACGAGAAAAGCAGAGTCAATAGTCTGCTGCCAGAGTTTTTAAAAGGAACTTCTACTGGAATAGTAAAATTCTTAAAAGAATATTATGAAAATGAATATGACAGCGAATTTTTTAAATCTAGGACAGAAAACGAAGAGTATGTAGATGTTGCTTCTTCTCTTATATCTGGTATTACAGAAAATAGAGATTTGGATCGAGTAAGTGAAGCAACTTTTATTGAAGAGTTGTCACAGACTGTAGCAAAGAATATTCCAGCTTCAAGTGTTGTAACTAGAAAATTTCTTATTAAACGTTTAGTTGATTACTACGATGCTCGTGGTAATATTCAAATGATTGATGCGTTCTTTAGGCTTTTCTTTAATAAGAATGTTACGCTGTTTGAGCCTTGGACAAAAGTATTGATACCTTCGAGTGGAGGTTATAACGAAAATCTTTTTATAAGAACATTTAATAATACTGGTAATGATGCTCAGGGTGCAGTAACAAAACGAATTTCACAGAAAACAGTCGGTGGTAGTATCATAGCCGAAGCGCTTGTGTCTTCTGTTACTAAAGAAACGTATGATGAAACAATCACAACGTTCAATCTGCAAAAAAATACTTTAATTGGAAATTTTCTTCCAAACTTTGATATTGAAGATGAAGATGGTAACAAATATGGAAAGCCTTATAGAACACTTAAATCATTTAATATTATTCATGGTGGATCAAACTATAGTGTTGGTGATTTAGTTTTTATACCAGAATTTTTAGATGCTACATTCTATGCTCGGGTTGATTCAGTTGATGATGGAAAAGTAACAAAATTACGTATTATTTCATACGGTTCTGGTAATACAGTAGATAGTAATGTGTCTCCAGCGATAAGAGATTTTATGGATGCTAGTTCGACAGATATGATGCATTATTATGAGACGTGCTTAGGTACAGATGGAAATGGTACCATATCAAAGAAAGTAACTACTATAACTATAAGTAATGCAGCTTCGGCTGTCTTTAACGGAACGTGGATTAAAACAATCGTGGAAGGTCAAACACGATATATTCAAGGCGGCGGAAGTAGATATATCTTTTTTAATACTGCAACAAATAAATGGTCTCTTCAAAATGGTGCATCGATTATAGATACTTTACCAACTGCAATCACTGAAGCTGATGGTTTTTGGTCTGCAGTTGATTCTCCTGGTAGCGATTGGGAATCTCCTTTAGGAATCGATTATCTTGTTGGTTCTACATATGAAGAGACGTTTAATATTTCTAATCCTGCAGGATTAAAAACTACATTAAATTTTGACTTATTAATAGATGAAGGCGGTCGATACAGAGATGAAAAGGGTAGACTCTCAGATGATATAGTACTTCAAGATTCTAATTTCTTTCAAAAGTTTTCGTATGAACTTGCGTCAGACCAAGAATTTTCGCAATACAAATCTTTTTATGTAGAGTTATTACACCCTGCAGGAGAAAAACCATTTCATAACACTGAAAAGACACTTCCAACGCAAAAGTTAGAGGTTAGTAACGAAGACTTCAAACCATTGAATTTTGTGCCAGTAAGTTTGATAGCTGATGATGATGATTCACCACCTGCACTACAACGTATAAATATACCAGGAGTAGTTTTCATAACGAATCAGACTTATTTTAACGTAGATGATATTGGTTTAGATAGTCCACCAGCCGTAGACAAAACATATATAAAAGAAGATTACTTAAACACAACTTTAAAAATAACATATTAATCATGGGCGTAACAATAAACACACCGGATGCAACTGCAACATCCACTACAAACAGATCTTTATCTAAAAAAGAAATTAGATCAAAATTTTTGAGTGATTTTAAAGGTCGCATCGACCTCGCATTAGATAAACTTTATCTTTTCTATGGTCGGCCTTATGATTTTGATAGCCCAAGCGGCGGTGAATTACCAGAACCAATAGACTCGATAAGTGATGATGCTTCTATTCGAAAAGCTATTATGGCTTTAAAGTTGATTAGGCCCGAAGATGTTACATTAGCAATTAAGCGTAGGGATTGGACGACTAATACGAAAGTGTTTACTCCATATTCTAATCTCATTGATTTAGAAGATGAAGCCTATTATGCTTTTGTTAAATCTCAGAATAAACTTTATATTTGCTTAGATAACAATAATGGTGCAACATCAGTTACAGAACCAAATAGTAGCGATGGCACGCCTTTTACTACGGCTGATGGGTATAGATGGAAACTTCTCATCGATTACAATAGCTCTGTAATAAGAAAGTTCTCAGCTACAACACATTTACCTTTGCCAATCAAAGGATCAGAGCAGATAAAAGTATCTACAACCGGTGGACAAATTGAAAGATTAGAATTAACAAATGATTCGCCAGAAACAATAGACTATACTGACGCATCACCTTTGTTAAGTGAAGTACCTTTCTTTATTAAAGGCGACGGTGATGATGTAAGAACAGGACGAGCGACCTTTGCCGCGCTCAACGGTGATATCAACGCGTCAACATTAGTTTCGGCCACAATCAGTAATGCGGGTACTGGTTACTATAATGATAGTACTAGAGAAACTGTACCAGTTGAGTTTAGATTAACTGACCCATCTACCGCGGGAGTTGGTTTTAAACTTGCTTACGGAATAGCAACAATTTCTAATGGAACAATTACTGCTTTAGAAGTTATTAATAGTGGTAGTGGGTATCCAGAAAGTGGCACTTTAACAATTGTGCAGTCTTCTGCAATTGCGTATGCAACGTTAGATGGTTCTGGTGATAGAATTACTTCTACTGTTATAGAAAAGCCTGGAGCAAATTTTAGAACTGCAAAAGTCATATCTATCGCTGGTAATGCAGTTAGTGATGCTGAAGATGCTGATAGTTATATACAACCAATAATATCGCCATTTGGTGGCCATGGTAGTAATTTACAATCAGAGTTAAGTGCTACATCGCTCTTTCTTAATATAAGAGTGTCTTCTGATACATCAGAATTTACTCAAACTAATGATTTTAGACAAATTGGTATCATTTCAAATGTAAAAGATATTAGCGGATTAGATATACCGAGCGAAAGTATCGATGCAACAACATCAGCTACTTTAGTTGAAAATTCAGGAATGGAGTTTTCAAGTATTTCTGACGATGCTATTATAGAAGGCCGCGATAGTTTACATAAAGCAAATATAGTTGATCTGAATGAAACAGATACTGTAACATCAATGAGGTACTTAAACAGTCAAGATGTTCCTTATGGTAACACTTTTAATAATAGTGAAGTTGTAGATTTTGACGCGGATACGTCCAGCGGCAAAACCGGATTTACCATTAGTAATATCACAAAACCTGCAATTGATATTTTTAGCGGTGACATTTTGTTTATAAATAACAATACTGCAATACAACGAAACGCCGAGCAGACCGAAACTATTAATTTCATATTTAACTTTTAGAAAATGCCAATATCAACATTTAATCAAGCGCCTTACTTTGATGATTACAACGTCGAAGATAAAAATGATAATAACAAAACGGTCGTAGATAAAAATTATCTAAGAATACTTTTTCAACCGGGTTTTGCTGTACAAACACGTGAGCTCAACCAGCTTCAATCAGCGCTGCAAAACCAAATAGAACAGCTTGGTAATCATTTCTTCACAGAAGGTAGTGCAATTTTTGGTGACGACAAACCAATTTTTAATGACGGCTTGCACTATGTTGATATTATACCTAATTCTGCAGCACCTGCTGGTTTAGTTGATCTTCTTAAATTACAAAGTAAAATAACTGATATAGGAACTGAAGCAACCATTGTAAATGTAGAATCGTTTACTGAAAATAGCGTAAACAAAATAAGATTGTATCTTACATATGATCAAGGTGGAGAATTTGAAGTACCTGAAGATTCAGAAGATTTAAACAGTCCACTTGGAAATGACGCGTTGTATTTCGTTGAAGGTGAATATGTTGATTCTTTAAACACGGTAAATGAGTTTGCAGGTCATGTTGGAATAATTGACGCGACTGGTTACGGCTTTAGCTTTGCTATAAGAGAAAATGTTTATTACACTAATGGTTCATTTGTACATTTTCCCGATACAAGTTTATTTTTAAGAAAATCTCAAGGTGAAATTGTAAAAAGTGAATTACGCTTTGTGGTATCAGAAAATAAAGTTAATAGTACACAAGACAATACATTACTTGATAACGCAAATGGTTCTTCTAATTTCTCAGCACCAGGCGCGGACAGATATCAGATTATGTTGAAACCAATTATTGTTGTACCCAGTAATCCTGCTGGCATTGCTCTAAGAGACCTTAACGGTGGTGCTAATTCAACAATTGTATTTTTAGACAGTGATAGTAATATAGGCTCTACAAAAAGATTAATTACAGTTGGCGAAGGTGGTGTTAAAGAAGAATCTACTAATGCATTTAATGATTTTGACAAAAAATCTGCAAAGAAGACTATGGAAGAAAGTGGTAATTACGTACTGCAACCTTTCAGAATTACATACGAAAACTTTATTAGAGAAGAAACTCCAGCGATTAACGGATACTATACGAAATCATTTATTGAAGAAGAAACACCATTTGGTATATCAACCGCTGAAGACGCTAGACAACACTACATTGTCGAAGTTAATACGTCAATTGCATATGTAAATGGATTTAGATATACGTATCCGCCTAAAGTTTTATTAAAAGGCGTAAGGGCTAGAACATTTGAAACTATTACAGATGGTTTAGAATTATCTATGAATTATGGTCATTATGTTGAGACTGAACTTCTTGACTCTCCGAGTGGTAATATATCTTTTACTCCAACTCAATTAGCAAATATTAAAAGTGTAACAGAAATAGGTAGTAGAGCGAGAATTCATACATTTCAAAATGAAGCTGTTGGTCAAACTTTAGACAATGTTTCTAATCCAACACTTTTATTTAAATTACCTTTTCCAGGTGTAAAAAAAATAGCTGGTTTTGAATACGAAAGAGTAACAAGATTTACTAATGTTACAGTACAAGAGGGTGATAAACTAATAATTAATTCTAGTGGAGGTAATTTTAGTGAAACTTCAGATATTTCGACTCCTGCTTATGGTGTATTCGACGCGGAAGGTAAACTATTGAATCCTAGTTACGATTTTAATATACTAGGATCGGGGGGCAGCACAGCTAGTACAGTAAAGCTCGTGCTTGCTAATCCTAGCAGATTCACCGCGCCTTTTACAATTCTTGCACCAGAAGATGTTCCAGACGTAATTGTTAGAACAAAAACTCAGCGAACCGGAACCACTGTAGTAAATGTTACTAGTACGAGTGAAGAAACTATACTTACACTTTCAAATAGTGACGTAATCTTTTCAGAAGATAAAGTAAATCTAACAATCGAGCTTAATACTAATCCTGGTGTAAATATTTCAGGCGCAAAGTTTAGAGTTATTGATGACGGCCAAAAGAAAGACAGATATATTAGACCTGTTATTGCTATCTCAGGTCTCTCAAGTACTGGCGACCATACTGTTAAGTATAACTACTTTTCTCACACTAGTGGTGATTACTTTGCTTCTAACTCATATGATAATGCATTTACAGCAGGTTATGGTGACTATTCTTCAATACCAACGCTTGACTTTTTAGAAAACACATCTCTAGCTGATGTTATTGACTTTAGAATTAAATCAATACCAGATGACCAAGATACTGCCGGTATTGAACAAGCAATACCTAGACCAAACTCGACAGCAAAGATAACTAATCTCGAAGCTTGGGAATCAAGAATTGATAAACTGATTATTAATGATGGCGGTACTCTTGAAATATTTCAAGGCGAGCCAGCTCGTGAGCCGGTTCCACCTATTCCACCAAAGAATTCTCTTACATTATATGAAATGTTTGTTCCATACTACACTAGTGTGTTGGCTGGACTTAGAAATCAATATTTCGATAATTCAAGATACACGATGCGGCAGATTGGTCAACTCGATAAAAGACTTCAACAAATTGAATATGCTTCAGCACTAAGTTCATCAGAGGCGAGTGCTAATAATAGATTATTCACAGATTCTGAAGGTAACACTTTATTTAAAAGTGCTTTTATTGCTGACAATTTTTCTGGTCATAGTATTGGTGATCTTAAAGCACCTGATTATTTAGTAGCAATTGATACAATAAAGAAAGAAGCGAGACCATATTTTCAGCAAAAGAATTTTAGATTCTTTTATCAATTTGCTCCAGCGCTAACAGCCGCGGAAACACAAGATAACTTAATAACAAAAGACCCAACCGCAGTTGATGAAAATGGCGAGGCGCTTGATCTAGCACCCGCAACTGACCCAGCCAATACTTATACTCTTAATGAAAGTGATCATGTTGTCGATGCTAGAACAACTAAGATACCCGAAGAATTACTTATAACACTAGGAGATGGTAATACTAAAGTATTACCGCTTAGATATAATAGCTTGTATTACACATATTTTTCTGATCCTGTTGATGGCGAATCATATATTAGAGCAACAGTACTACCGCCATGGGGCAGTGGTAATGCATATGGTTACCTTCGTAAATCACGATATAGAGCCAATCAAACCGATGCGCAACTGCAGGAAGTTGTTAAAAACTATCACAAAAATCTACTTAACCTATTATCGCGCAATAATCCGACAATTACGAACCAGTTTGATAATAATGAAAAGAATTTTATTGTCATTGTACAAGAATTTACTGATAATACTGTAACCGGAAAAGGGGTCAACTCTACTTGGTTTAATCGCAGGTATCGTCGCCGTCACCACTGGCTCGGCAATCATCGCTTTTTGTACGGAACAAACGCGGCTGATCAAGCTATTTGGGTAACAGACGGAGGCGTAGCCAATCCAAATAACTTTACAGCCACTCCTGCGCTGACTACAGCGATGCAAAACTCGACCTTCTACGTGGCAAGTCGTCATAATGCTAATATAACAGTTGGAAGAATTTTTAGTCCTGTCGAGCGTGAGACTAAGATTGCTGTAACAGGCAAAAGCGCATTAGCAGCTGCTAAAAAAAGTGATGTAGTTGACGGCGCATCTACAGCAGAAGTTCTTTCAATGTGGAAAGGCGAGACAGAAGAATTATTTAAACAACCTGCTTTATCAAATACGATTAATTTACAACCATTTGAAGTTACAAATTATGAAGGCCATGTAACACTTTCGCCTTCTAGTGATGAATGGATTGATTCAGAACAAAGACCTGCTGTTACTATTAATAATAATGGTGCAATGGATGCGATTGAATTCTTACAGGATAACGGCCTAGTTAATTTTCAAGGGGTATTAGGAACACAGTGGAACTCGTGGCAAACAACCTCTCAGAGTGTTGATGTTAATCGAACAGTTGATCTACAACAAACATTCTTTACAAATCACCGTGGTCAGAGACGTACAAATAATACGGCTACTACAACTACACAAACCACAATAACAAATAATCAATCTAGAACTGGAACTAATACAACTCTAGGCTTTGACACAATTGAACAAGACTTAGGTGAACGTATAGTTGATCTTAATATTGTACCATTTATTCGTTCTCGTGATATTTCATTCAAAGCAACAGGCCTAAAACCTGGTACACAACACTATATCTTTTTTGATAATGATGACGTTACACGATATTGTGCTCCTACCGGCGGACAATTCTTAAGGTATTCTGAAACTGATAATGTTAATACGTTTAACGGTCAAGGAGCGCCTGATACTCGAAATAATTATACTGGGCCTATCAGCGCGGATTCCTTTAATGCTTATTCAGCGCCTCTTAGTTCTACACTGACACAAGGAGATTTAACAGGAACTTTTAGAATACCAAATAATAATTCATTAAGATTTAAAACTGGTATTAGAGACTTTAAGATTACTTCTTCGCCAAATAATAATGATAACGAAGCGGATTCTTTAGCAGAATGTCAATATCACGCAAATGGTTTGCTTTCAGCAAAAGAACGAGTGATTATGAGTACAAGAACGCCTGAACTTGTACGTACACAAGTTCAGCAAAGTAGACAAACGACACAAAGAAACACTACTGTACAGGTACTTAGAGGCGGTGCAGCTTGGAATGCATGGATACGTCGTGGTGACCCTATCGCTCAAACATTTTTAATTGATGAAAACGATTATGAACACGGTGTATTTTTGAGTGACGTTGATTTGTATTTTGCTGAAAAGCCAGGTGCAAATATTGACGTTGAGGTTTATATCGTACCAACAGACAACGGAATTCCAACTTCAGATGTTGTACCTGGCTCACGTTCTGTTAAGTCAAATAATGAAATAATAGTTTCGGGTAGAGAACCTACAAATCCTGCTACACAGATTTTACCAACTAAATTTAAGTTCGAGCGTCCTTTACACTTGAAATCAGGTATTGAATATGCTATGATCGTGTTCTCTAATTCGATAGATTATAGAGTTTGGACATCCGTTCTTGGTAAAAAAGATTTATTGACTGATAATACTATTACAACAAATTCTAGTATTGGTGTTCTTCTAAAGAGTCAAAACAAGAGAACATGGACACCAGACCAATATCGCGATTTGACGTTTGTAATGAATAAGTGTGTTTTCGATCCAAACGAAGACGTAACATTCCAATTCAAAACATCAGTTGGTGATAAACTGCATGGTGTAAATGAATTTGATTTTAGTTTGTTCAATGTAAACGAAGAAAGTCTAAAATTATCAGGTACTAATGTTAAGCACGATATAGAATTTACAAATGACACTAACACCGTTATTGATGGTGTATTTAATGGCGTAGAAACAAGAACAAACGTTGCATTGCGAAGTGCGATTAGTAGTGCGGATGTTATTAATTCAACTGTAACATTAAGTACTGATGATCGTAATATTACTCCAATGTTTGATTTGGAAAGATATTCTATACTTGGTGTTACTAACACTACAACTGGACCGCGGACTACAACAGGAACACAAATTACTGCAGCTTCTGATGAAGAAGGTTATGTAACACAATTGGTAGACGTTTTAAACCCATCTTCAACATTCCGCTCAACAATACAGGTTTTTAAACCAGCCACCACGTCTGATGTAAAAGTCTTTGTTAATTTTGATGACGCGAAAGGAACTGATGGTAATAGAGAATATACACACATTCCAGTTACTACAGCAAATGGTGTAAAAACAGATTTGATACCAGTAACAGATGCTGCTCGAGACGAATTTGTCGATGTTGAATTTGAATTGAATCCAGGTGCAAAGTTTGAAACAATGCGGATAAAGGTTGTGTTTGAAGCTGCTGATTCTGCTAAAGTTTGTAGAATAAAGAACTTCGCCGCCTTTGCATTAATCTAAAATGGACTTAGTAAGAGACACAAAAAGTAAAGCAATCATAAACAATGATAGTTTAGAACTTCAAAGATTATTAAAAGAAAGAGAAAAAAACGCAGAATTTTTAAAGCTTAAAAAAGAGGTAAAAGAGCTTAGAATGATTATAGATAATATAGTAAAGAATGAAAGATAACTTAAATATTAAAGGCACAGTGTTTCTCAAACTTGAGAAAAAAGATGGTAGCGTAATAAACAAAACCATTGAAAACATTATTGTCAATACTGGAAAAGAATTCTTTGCTAAACAAATATTCAATGATTCTACTGCTGGCACTGTTACTCAGATTGGTATTGGAAGAGATGGTACCGCACAAGTAGTAGGTAACACTATTACAAGTTTTAAAGTTAATACTTTTAATAATGTATTATCTCCTCAAGGGCCTATTATAAAAAATATTGAAAGCTTTAATTCTAGCATTGAAACTATTGGCGGAATAAAAAATCAAATTGATTTTGTTACAACATTTTACGATACAGCCGCAGACACACTTTTAGACGCTGGTAATAATAAATACGAGATTAAAGAATTAGCATTAATAGGTTTGAGTGGTGATTCACCACAAGAAGATGTATTATTGTGTAGAACAACTTTCGGAACCGGAGACGATTCACCACCACAGAGAGTAGGTTTTGATAAAGCTACTACAGACGTCGTTACAGTAACATGGAGACTTACAATTAACTAAAATGAGTTTAATTACAATAAGAGACGCTAGAGATATAGCAAAATATAAGCAAATCACAATATCAGTTATTTCGAAAGATAATGCTGCAAAGACACTCACGTGTACTAATAACTCTGAATTCAGAACGTTAGTAGTAGGTATGAGAATCTTAGACCTCAATTCACCTGGTGATGGCACAACAGCTAATAAGATAGTATCTATTGCTTCCAATGTGCTTACGATGGAATCAGATGCTGATTTTGCTACCGGTAGTCTTACATTTACTTCTGTAACAGCAAAAGAATCACCTTTAACAAATTTAGAAGTCGATGAAAACTTTCTTGCACTAGAGAAAGAAAAACTCGACGCAATTGGTAACCAGATTCTAACAGGTAATGTTGAAATTAGAGACAGTGACGATGCTACTAATCCTGGCTTTGCTGCAGATTCTTCGGGTAACTTATTTGTATCTAATAAAATTATAGCAGATTCAGTTGATATCGGTGGATCAGGTGGCACAGCTACTCTTACAACAACAGGTGATGTTGAAGCAGAAGGTTTAAGACTAAATGGCGAGTTTGATGATCGTGTTCTTTTTGAAAAATACTTTATTACTAGATTTAGTCAGCACCTTCTCTGTGAATATACTGGTGTCGACAATAAGTTCGTGGGTTATTCAGTTCTGTTCTTAGATAGCTCCTCAGGTAATTTAAATGAATTAAATGTAAACGATATAATAGAATTTAATCTTAAAACTTGTCAAATTAAAGAAAAATTTGACGGTGAAGAAAAGTTTATTTATGTAGAAGATATTAGTGCTACATTTGATCAAAACTATGCTGTAGGTTCTACGGCCAGTGCCGGGTCAGCCACTTTTACACTTAAGAAATTTTTAAGGGTTGAAGATTATTTAAAACCAAATCAATTAATTAAAATATTTGGCGCTGGTGAAGCTACTGTTGCAGTTCCCTCAAACCCTAGTGTATCTCAAGATGCGAGTATTAGCACTACTGGTAGCACTACGTATGAATACAAGGCTTTACAACTAAATCGTAAAACAGGAAAAATAAGTGCGGCCGACGGCGGCTCAGGTACTGTTAGCATAGATAATCAACCTATTGCTGATTTCGATGAAACAACATTTAATAGACTTAATATAACAAGAAATGCTAGCACAGGTAATGTTTTAGAAGATTTAGTTGTGTTATTATATAGGAAAATCGTCGCACCGACCGCTGAATCTAATTTTAGCTTAGTTGCTATTATTGATGATTCGTTATTTTCTACTACTTCTGCAGTATATAATGATTATGGTAATTTTATTATAAACGATTGGTCTGGCAGAAAAACAACTGATGGAAGATATACTGATGCTGTTAATTTAGAATATATACCTTTAACGTATGAACTTCGAGCGACGACTACTGGTAATGATTACCTATACAATCATGGTTATCAATATGTTCGTGTAAATGCTATTACTAGTAATGATAATACATTTACTGTAAAAAGTAGAGCTGGAAATGATGCTGCATTTAAATTAAGTGGTGATGGTGATGACTCACCACCTGATAGAGCTACAATGAAAAAGTTAAGACTTTTCCATAATAACTTAGTTACGTATGATGATGGTGGTAATTTAACTGGTGGATTTCAAAAACTAATTAATGACAAGAAAGCAACTGGTCAAAATATTATTAACTTACTTGCAGGAACATATCATACAAGTGTCTTTTCATTACCAAACAATATTAAATTAAAAGGCGAATCGCGATTTAACACTATATTAAAACTTCCGCCTTTAGATGATTATAACGATCATTTTACTGCAAGAAGCGATGCAGGAATAACACAAGATGTCGATATTCTTCAAGAAACACTGAGAAATTATAATAATACTATACTAGGTTTAACTAAAGCTTCTGACGATACATCAAAGCATAATATTTCAGTTGAAGACCTTACAATCGATGGTAATTTTATTAATAGATTTAACTCAGACAATTCTACAACACCAAGTGTTATAGCTGACAATCTTGTAAGAGCAGAAAACGTAAATCAGTGTCTTTTCCGTGGTGTTGTGATTAAAAATTCTGTTGGAGGTGGTGTTTATGCCCCAGCCACAAAGAATTTCTCATTTGAAAACAACAGTGTTATTGATAACTGTCAGGTTATAAAAGATACAGATTTGTTTTCACCTTTCTATGGATTAGCATCTCAAGATATTACACTAGTCAGTAATAAACTGATAAATGCTAATTCACCTGTCGATTTATCAAATGTAATTAGAGGTTCAGCCATAGGTAATATAATCAAAAACACAGACACCGGTGTTATTACATACGGTTCTGTAAATTTTGTTACAACACCTAATTTAATACTTGGACCAAACAATGAGTTTATAGGTACAACAGATACTTTAGATAGTGAATTTGATTCAATTAACGTTGATCTTTTTCAACATACTGGTGCTTTTTCTTCACCTGACATTACATTTTTAAAAGAAGGCTTAGCAGCGTATCTGGCAGAAGACGAGCAAGTAGATACGAATGGCAATGTTATACCAGGTAGTGGTGTTCAATTAACATCTAAAATACACGTACTTGCAAAACAAGAGCAATTTGAATATTTCATTGACGATGAAATCCCTCTTGAAACTACACCTGGTAACACTTCTACTAATATTAGTGAAACTGCTATCACATTTCCCTCTACTTCTAGGAACCTTGGTCAGCTTAAATTTTCTTTAGTTCAAGATCGAATTACCGAATTAAAAAATAATTTTTCAATGGTTGGTTCTACACCAAATCTAAAAAGTAAATTCGATGCTCTTACTGGTCAACCCGAGAAACAAACTCTTGTTGGACTTGCTTATCAAATTAATGCAATCGAATACGAAGGTTTAATAAATTCAAATGATTATGTAAAGTTTACCAACGCGCAGAGTAGCGATGGAAAAATTATAATTACAGTAGACTCTACAGTAGACATGAATCACTTTATTATAGACAGAGAAGTTATCTTATCTGCTAATACGACTAGTAATACACCATCGGCGATGTTCCAATTTATTAATCGCGTTGCGGACGATATATTACCAAACGATTATAAAGTTTGCAAAATTGAGAGTATAAATACAACTAGTACAGAAAGAACAGTAACATTAACTAAAATCGGCGGCGCGTCAGAAGGTATTTTTAACGAAGACTTATCAAACTCTACTGATGATTACCTCGTAGGATTTAAAAACACATTTTTAATAGCTAAAGGCAGAATACTTGTATAATGGCAAAAATTAACAGACCAAATAATATTGTAACAATTGGCCAAACCGCTCCGGTTGGTATTGGACAAGGGAGCATCGAAAATTCACTACCTGTAGTAGTTGCAGATAATCAACCGGCTATTCCAGTCGTTGAGCAGAATAAGATTCAATCAGAAGTTGCTCTTTCTCTTTTAGGTATTCCTAGATCAGAAGTTGCATTAGGCATCTTTGCTGATGTTAATACGTATGATGTTGATCCTAGTGAGTGGTCACAAAAGCCAATAGAAAGATCAGAACTTACTATAACTACAAATCCTTGGGAGTATGAAGGCCTTCCAACTGGTATAAAACTAGGGTATGGTCTAAGTCACGTACCCGAAGAAGCTGGTGCTCTTTTAGAAGCACCTAGAAACGAAAGTAGTGTTCTAACTTCAAAACGATTTTTTAGATATCAACCAGGTCGTGTTTCGGCCGCAACATTTGGTGTTAAGACTTCTATTACACCAGGTACGTTAGATAGAACTATTAGAAATCCATCCATTCGTAAGTATGGTATCTTTGACAAGTTCGATGGATACTATTGGGAAACCAGAGACGCTGGTATCGGCGATCAATTTTGTGTAGTAAGACGAACACAAGCTCTTATAAAATACAGAACAAA
>Ga0181401_1000087_pt1 | contig 32744 bp, 47 predicted proteins | sample 24SPOviralmetaG_FD_130130 | JGI IMG/M metagenome (GOLD analysis project Ga0181401, IMG submission 130130) | Marine viral communities from the oligotrophic San Pedro Time Series (SPOT) site, San Pedro Channel, CA, USA - 24 SPOT_SRF_2011-07-20 | ecosystem: Environmental > Aquatic > Marine > Strait...
AGAAGATTATCTTCCAAGGCAAACCAGTAAATGAAGAGAATATGTTTCATTTAAAACGTGAACTTGGGGACATCATGTGGTATGTTGCTCAGGCATGTATGGGTCTGAATATTTCTCTTGATGAAGTCATTGAGATGAACGTGGATAAACTCAAGTCTCGTTATCCTGGTGGTGAGTTTGATGTCCACTATTCTGAAAATCGTAAAGATGGAGATCTGTGAAAGATTTAAAAGTTCCATTTGCAATTGTTTCTTTCCTATTGGTTCAGGGAGCAGGTGCAGTATGGTGGGCATCTCAAGTTGATGGAAGAGTCAAGTCTCTCGAAGCAGAGAGTCTAAATCTTGCCAGAGAAAATCGTAGGTACATTGAGCAAGTAATTCAACCATCCTACGGGATCAGTAAAAATTGGAACAATCAATACCATGACGAATGGGTTCTAAAGGGAGGATGGAAATGAATAATGTTTGAAGTTTATGATAATTTTTTAAATTCGAGAGATTCTTCTGCTATAGCATCTGCTCTTGAACATAGTGAGTTTCCTTGGTATTGGAATTCATACATTACTCGTGAAGAAGAATTAAAAACATTTGGTCAATTTACGCATACACTTTATAAACAAAATCGTGGTATAATCAGTGAATGGCATAATACCTTTACTGGTTCCGTTATGAATGGAATAGAGAGACTCTATCCAGACAAAAATATCTTGCTCCTTAGATCAAAAATGAATCTAAATTTGATGCGAGATATTAATGAACCTATCGGAGAATATCATACTGATTGGACTTTTCCTGGTTCAATACATAGAACAGCAATATATTATTGCAACACCAACAACGGATTCACTGAATTTGAAACTGGAGAACAATTTAATAGTGAATTTAATCGTCTAGTTATTTTCGATGGTAGAATTAAACACATGGGATATACTTGTACGGACCAACAAACAAGAGTTGTTTTAAATGTTAACTATCTTCTAATGGAGTATGAAACCTATGAGTAAAAAATCATTTAAGAACAAGCATAAACAGCAATGGGAGTGGGAAGAAACTCCTGAGACTAAGGCAGCAATTGCTGCTCTTCATGAAGGTATTCGTCAACGTAAACTAAAAGACGAAGACGACAAATTTAATTACGATACATCAGGAAAATGAAATTACTTACACTAGACGACTATCAAAAAGCAGGTGAAACATTCTGGCCAAAGTATTGGTACGTTGCCAGAGAACTTGGTGAAGGTGCTAAGACAGAAGATATTCTTAAATGTATGGAAGCAGTTGGTGGTATTGCACTGAAGGCAGCACTAGAAGAAAAGGCAGCAGGTCCATTTGGTTTTAATAAAGTAAAAGAGGGTTCGGATGATTCTTCAGATTCTGAATGACTAAATAATAAAAAGTATCTAGATTAATATGGACAGCAAGACTTTCAACTCTCTTTCTGAAGCATATTCTGCGGTTTATACTGACAACGTAGAAGAAACGTATACTGTCACTGCTGCTGATAAGAAAGGTAATACTAAAGCATATCAGAATTATAAGGCAGGAATGAAAAAGAAGGACGGTAGTCCTATGTACAAGTCTGCTGACCATATGGATGAGGAGAAGAAAGAACTCCCTAAGAACAAGATGTTCCGTAAAGCAGGTAATCTTGGACGTGATGGAAGTCCAGAGGCAATGGAACGTTCCAAGAAAATCACCAAGACTTTGAATAAAGCAAATGAAGAAGTTGAGGCAGAAGGATACGAGCCAATGACTCCTGAGCGCAAACTGCGTGTTGATAGGGCAAAGAGAAATGCATATGATAATGATCAACGTGCCCAACACAGTGGTGATAACAAAGAAGCAGATAAGCAGTTCAAACGCCGTATGGCAATGGACAGCAAAACTAAGATGAAAAAAGAAGAACTAGAAGCAACTGGCATCTTTACAGAAGAGGAGATCAATGCTATCCTAGAAGCTGATGAGCATTTTGACGAAGCAATGAGTTCTTATGACCGCAATCGCAAGAGAGCAGCACAGAGAGCAGCAGATAGAAATGCTGCCAGAGCTGCTGGTAAGACTGGTGTAGTTCCTGGTGTAGGTTATGTAACTCCTAGAAGGGAGAAAGAATCATATACTGATGAGAAGGGAACCGAACGTCATAAGTCAGGAGCAAAGGCTGCCTAGCATCGTTCATAAATAAAAATAAAAAAAATGGCAACTGTAGCAGAAACATTACTTGCCCTTAACGATATTCTTCAGGACTATGATACTGAAGTAAAGAGTGCTGGAACTAGAGTTACAACCCTCCATGTTCGCACTAAAGAAAGATCGGAAGCAAGGGAAGAAATTAAAGCAGCATTTGCTAAGAAAGGTATAAAGGTAGAACAAACCAAAGTTCCTGGATCTACTTTTGAAGGTCTAAAGGTATCTGAGAGTTCTTCCACATACTTAAATATTGTATTCAAACCAAAATCTGGTGGTGGATCTGGTGCTGGTGCAGCTGTCACTAAAATGGCAGAATCTGCACAAGCAGTTTATGCTGCAGTAGCATTTGGTCTTGGAAGAAAGATAACGCACTCAGATATTACTCCAGATAATGTTAATGCAAATAAAGATAAGTTTGACATAGATGAAAATATTGAGAAGATCTTGAATGAACTTCCTGATGATTGGATTGAATCGTCAGTCCTGGGTGCCAATGAGTTATGGGAGAAATTTAAAGGTATTAAAAGTGGAATAGTATTTCATAGGGGATCAAAGACAGTAGATCATATTGAAAATCAATTTAAAAGAATTAAAAAGATTGAAGGAATAAGAATTGATATTAATAAGTGGTCTCCAGCAGACATATATGCAACAACACCAAAGTACAATCCTGACTGTTTAGAAAATGAGAAATCAATCAAAGGATTGAATCAATGTATGAATGAAAGAATCAATCCATCCGATCCAAAGATGTTTGGAGTTTCTCTCAAAAAGATGTCTAGAACTTCTAATCTAAAGGTTCTTAATTACGATAAAAAAGATTCTCTGGAAAAAGAGTTCACTAACTTCACCATGAATTATGATAGTATTGACACGTATTTGAATTTTAAAGATGGTACAAAGATTCAGTTTAGATCTTTTGGTGGTGCTAATGCATTAACTGGATGGCAAGGTGAAGTGAAAGGTCAAAAGGCAAATCAAGGAAAAATATCTTTAGGACCAGTTAACCTTCTTCTCAAGATGCATGGTGTTCCTCAGATAGACACTACATATGCCAAAAAGATAAAGTCAGATCCAACAGATATTGTAAAATATGTTAGTGAGGGTCTAAAAAAATATGCAACAGGATACACAGTTGAAAAGTTTGCTAAATTGCAAGTAGAGAAGACTAAGAAAAAACAATTCGATTCTTGGTTATATTCAAAAGTCCATTGTATTGCAATCATAGATGCTATCAATGGTATAACAAATTCTGAAAAACAGAAGCAAGTTTGCGAGGATTTTTATCTCTATGCAAATTCTAGATCATCATTGTCAGCCCCGTACTGGAAATTGGAATAAATAATACATAAGGACTAATAACATAAATGAAAAGTTTTCTACAGTTCCTAAAAGAAGCAGGTGAGGGTGCCTCAGCACAGGCAAAGAAACTCAACCTTAAGAGTGATGGACATGGTGGTTGGTATGACTCCCGTGGAGAATTTGTTGCGAAAACTGAAAGTGGCAAACTGAAGTTCTATAATAAAAATCAGAAGGTTGGTGAAAGGGACGGCAACCAGAATACTAATCAGGTTACACAGAAGCAAGACGAAACTAAAAATAAGCAAGGTAAAGAAGAACCCAAAGGTAGTTCTAAGAAAGAAGCACCACCAGAAGAAGGTGAGGAGCAACAGTCTGATACACTAACTATAGTGTTTGGTAGATTTAATCCACCAACAGTTGGACATGAAAAACTTTTGAGTATGGCAAAGAAATCATCTACTGGTGGAGACTATAAAGTATTTCCTTCACGTTCTCAGGATCCAAAGAAGAATCCTCTTGACCCTGATATGAAGATTTCATTTATGAAGAAGATGTTCTCTGACTATGAAGAGAACATTGTCAATGATCCAGAAATGAAAAATATCTTTGATGTTCTTGTCGCAGCAAATGAAGATGGATATGGGAATGTAAATATCGTTGTTGGTTCAGATCGACAAGCAGAATTTGAAAATCTTGCTCAGAAATATAATGGTGAACTTTATGAGTTTGATTTGATTCGTGTCATCTCTGCTGGTGTAAGAGATGCAGATGCAGAAGGTGTAGAAGGGATGTCTGCATCTAAGATGCGTAAGGCAGTTATTGATGGTGACTTTAATTCATTCCGTAGAGGAACACCAAAGAAACTTGATGATGGTGATACTAAAGCACTCTTCAACGCAGTTCGTACTGGTATGAAACTGAAGAGTAAGCAAAAGGTTACTGCAGAGATGTGGGAAATTGCTCCTAAGTATGATCATAAAGGACTTCGTGAGAACTATATCTCTGGGAAAATTTTTAGTCTTGGAGATATTGTAGAGAATCTAAACACTGGATTGGTTGGTGAGATTATTCGTAGAGGAACTAATCATCTCATTTGTGTTACTAAAGAGAACTATATGTTCAAGTCCTGGATTAAGGATGTGATGGAAGCAGTTGTAAATTATCCTGGTCCTTCTGGTGTATCTGGTCCAGAGAGGGAAGTTGGAACTGATGCAAATAGAAATTATACGATGAGAATGACTGGAACTAGTGCTATTAAGAATTTCATAAATAAGTATAAGGCTAAAAAGTAAAACATTTTATACTCATGTCAATGAATCCTCTTAACGATATTTCTCAAGTATATCTTGAGAAGGTAGCAGCCATTGCTGAAAAGAAAAAGGACGATTCATATCTTGAACCCGATATGAAGAAACGTCAGGCAAATAATGAGAAGGCACGTAAAGAACTTGCTAAGGGTCCTCAAATGAAGAACCCTCACTTTGAGGAAAAGCAACTTGATCCTGTAGGACAAGAAGATTCTGATGTGAATAATGATAAGAAGGTTGATAAGACTGATAAGTATCTTCTAAAACGTCGTAAGGCAATTGCCAAAGCAATGAAAGAAGGGAAGAGTACTGATGTAGAAGTTCCTTCTACAGATCTTAAAGGTGCTGTTAAGAAAGCAGTTAAAAGAATTGACACCAATGTAAGTGGTGATGTCAATAAAAAAGATAAATCCATGGGTGAATTTGGAGAATTTGTTCCTAGTCCCGATGGTAAAAAGAAAGTAACTACTAAGATTGGTGAAGGATATTCAAACTGGAGAGATGATCTTCGTGAAGTTGTTGGTGAAGATAGTGAAGAGCAGAAGCAAGTAAAAGAAAAAAACGTAAAGAATACTATTAAGATCAATCCTAAGATTTCTGAGGAAGTTTCAATCTTAGAAAACACCGAGATGGATGAAGTAGATCTTGTTGCATATACTGTGTATGACGAGTTGGTTCAGGAAGGATTTGATGTATATGATGTAGAAGATGCTATTGAGTATGCACTTATTGAAGCAACAGTAACTTTTGGTCATGATACCGATAAACCACATGAGAAAGATACTTCTACTGGTCGTATGGTGAAGGCAGTTGGTAGACTTGCAAGACAAAAACTTAAGTCTACTGGTAAGAAAGCAAGACTAAAGTCTGCTCAGGCACAAGTTGCTGCTTACAATAAAGGTAGAGAAGCAGCACAAACTGCTGGTGATAAAGTTAAAAAGGCAAAAGCAACTGCAGCAGCAGCACCTAAAAAAGCAAAGAAAGGTGTTAAAAGTATAATTAAAAAAGCAGCACAAAAAGTTGTTAACCGTATGAGTGAAGAGACTTCTATGGAAATGTCTCCTCAAGAAATTGCTCTCCAGAAAAAGAAGGCAATGGTTGACCAGCAAATTGCACAGAAGAGAAAGCAGTCTTTAAGTAAAGTTGCAAAAGAAGAAGTTGAGATTGATGAAGCAGAGAAGAGAATCAAGGTAAAGGGTTCTGATAAAAGCAAGAAGATCATGCCTGATGCTGGTCCCGCTTACTACAAGAAACCCAAAGATCATGTAAAGTATGAGGAAGTTGTTAATGAAGAAGGTGCAGATTCTCTAAGAGACCGTCGCATGGAACGTGGTGGTGTTGATGGTAACAATCGTTATAAGAAACCAGTCAGTAATACACCCAATACATTTGGTAAGAAAAAACCAAAGTATGATGGTATGTCTGCTGTCGAAAAAGTGAAAGCACAAATCCGTGCCAAGCATGGTCAAGGTGCAATCATAGATACCAAGAAGAAGTAATTGGAATATATAGAATATACAACTTGAGGTTTATCATGCTTTCATTCTTACTACCACTCGCATCAAAGGTAATCTCGGATGCTGTCAAAAAAATTCCAGAAAATGAAGAACTCGGTGAGAAACTCATTGAGATCTGTCTTGTTATTCTTGCTAAAGCAGTTAAGTTGACCAAGACTGATATGGATGATCAGCTTCTAGAGGTTGTCTCTAAAGCAATTCTTGCAAGAGAAGACGCACCTGCTGAATAAGTATAAATAAGAAAATAAATGATACGGAGATCATTTTGTGGTCTCCATTTTTTATAAATATCTAATAGCAAATGTATTCAAAGGAAAAGAAACATGGCACTTTGGGGAAATAGTGATAATGTAACCTCTGCTGGCACCGTTAGTCTTAATTACACTACCCGTGTTGTGACAGGTTCCACCACTGGGTTTGGTAATGCTGGATCTATTCAAGCAGGTGATGTCATCAGATTTGGTGATGATCCCGTATCTGGTGTTTATTTTGGTGATGCTGTCGTAGCATCTATTCAGAGCACAACACAATTAACAATTGCATCTACTGCAGGTCTTAGTGGTGCTGCAATTGCTGCCACTAACTTCTCTGCAAGTCAGTGTCCTTCATACACTGTTGGAGACGTTAAGTACAGTGAGTCTTCTAGTGGCACTGCTGATGCTTATGTCTACGGTGTAGCAGCGCAAGGTGCTCAGAACGCAAATGGAACCGTCTTCGAGACTGGTGTTGGTTGGGTTGGAGTTACCACTTATAACGATACTCATGGTAACTACAGAGTTAAGAAAGAAGTTCTAGTTGCAATGTCTGGTATTACTACTGGCAATGCTCCAATCTATGACGCAGATCCACTAAGCTGATAACTTAAGATATGTTATTTGATGAATTGAATGAGGAAAATTTTTTATTATTTGCTATAAAAAATTATGAGAATCCTCAAGCCATTACTAAAGATGATTTCCATCGTGACTTGAATCACTTCAAGTACATTAAACGGCTCATGAGGAAATATAAGAGCACTGGTGAATTAAAGGTACATTTGCTTCTTAATCACTTCATCATTTTGTATAACATATTTGATGATGCAACAACACCAATGCTCTTCTATAAACTTGAGGAGGATCTTTGGTCAACAACAAAAACCTTTGTACACTTTTTAAATAGGTTGCCAGAGTATCCAAAATGTTATATTCATGATATTGAAAGTGATGTTGATGCATTAGAAAAATTACAAATCTTATACAACGATAATGGAAAAGACTGATCGATTCATACAACTTATTCGTGAAATGATCGCAGTCGGTTCTGGTGGATTTACTGGTTCTTCTGCTGCAGCAGGACCAACCGCAGGTTATGATCCTCTGATTAAATTTCAGAGACGTGGAAACACAGATTATAGAAAAGTCCCAAAGACTTATAAACAGTGGGTAAAATCATTAGATAAGAAAAAGGTATAACTAATATGGCATTTGGTCTTGGTAGATTAGCAGTTTTAGAATCTAAACTTGACATTTATGAAGATCTCTCTAAAGAGATGCTTGACAAACTTGAAAGAGCAGTAGGTACAATCTCAGAAAATAGCAATAGAGTTGCTATAATCTTGGAGCGTCATGAAAATAGATTGGATGAATCTGATCGTTCCGATAAACTTATTATCGGTATGCTTGAGGAGATGAAGGAAAGACATGACAAGGATCATGAACTGGTTCAAACTAGGATCAGCAAGATCCAGAAAAAGGTAGATACCAATGCTAAGTTTGTTGTGGGTGCAGGAGCAGTGCTTGCAACCCTTGTAGCAGTATTACAAGTGATCCCACCAATGATTAGATTCTTGACACCAGCAGCAAATGCGAGTAATATGGTGGAAGCAGAAATCGTCTCTTTCGTAAATGGATCAAATTGATGTCAAATATGTTAACCTAGTTTCTGTAAGACTACAAAAATTTAAAAGAGTAAAGGCAAATCTTTTTAACTTTAGGTGTCCCATTTGTGGAGACTCCCATAAGAATAAGAGTAAAACGAGAGGTTATCTATACTCTGTAAAAAATGATACTAACTATAAGTGCCATAACTGTGGTGCTAGTTTATCGTTGAATAATTTTCTTAAGCATATGGATGTTGCTCTGCATAAGAGTTATTGTCTAGAGAAGTTTAAGGAGGGAAAAACTGGAAGACGTGGGATGCAAACTAATGAACCTAAGTTTGTTTTTGAAAAACCTAAGTTTGCACAGAGGATCGTTCTTCCTCTATGCAGTGAGGTGGAAGTTGCTAGAACCTATCTTCAAAATCGTAAGATCGATCCCACCAAATTTTATTATGCAGAAAACTTTGATAAGTTTGTGCATACGTTTAAGGGATTGGATCACGGGTATATGGGTAAAGAGCCTAGGATCATCATCCCGTTATATTGCGACAAAGATCTCATCGGATTCCAAGGTAGGAGTCTAAATTCCAAATCTATTAAATATATTACTGTAATGCTTAAAGAGGGAGCACCGAAAATATATGGACTCGACAACATCACAAAAAGTAGCAGTGTCTACATTACAGAGGGACCATTCGATAGCACGTTTATTCGCAACTCAATTGCTATGTGCGGAGCTGATCTTGATATCAGTAATTGGGGTATTAGCAATCCTGTTTGGATCTACGATAACGAACCACGTAATAGAGAAATCCTCAGTAGAATCAGTCGAACAATCGATAGTGGTGACTCCATAGTCATTTGGCCATCACATATTGATGAAAAGGACATAAATGATATGGTCCTTGCTGGACACGATGTCCAAAATCTGATAGAATTAAATACTTATTCTGGTTTAGAAGCAAAATTAAAATTTACCACCTGGAAGAGAATATGAGCAACGGTATCAAGGTTAAAAAACGTAGTGGGACTATTGAGGTACTGAACCTTGAAAAGATGCACAAGATGGTAGAGGCTGCCTGTGAGGGTCTCTCTGGTGTGTCTGCTAGTCAAGTAGAGATCCAATCTGGAATTCAATTCTATGATGGTGTTACTACTGATGAGATTCAAGAGATTTTGATTCGTTCTGCTTCAGATCTAATCGATCTAGAGCATCCTAACTATCAATATGCAGCAGCAAGATTGCTCCTATTCTCTATCCGTAAGCAACTTGCGGTGAACTTTAAAAGAAGTCCTACCCTTCTAGAGCAGATTAGGTATGGTATTGATAACAATGTATATGACGCAGAAGTGCTGCAAAAATATACTGAAGAAGAACTTGAAAAAGTAAATTCCTTTATCTACCATGATAGGGATTATTTGTTCACGTATGCTGGGTTGAGGCAAGTTGTAGATAAATACCTAGTACAAGATAGAAGTAATGCTGAGGTATTTGAGACACCTCAGTTTATGTACATTTTGATTGCACTAACGATATTCGCAGAATATCCTAAGGAGACACGACTTTCATATGTCAAAAGATACTACGACGCAATCTCAAAACACAAAATCAACATTCCCACACCTATCATGGCAGGAGTGCGAACTCCACTTCGACAATTTGCTAGCTGTGTTCTTGTTGATGTTGATGACACCCTCGATAGCATCTTTAGTTCTGATATGGCTATCGGCAGATACGTTGCACAAAGGGCGGGTATTGGTATCAACGCAGGTCGAATCCGTGGTATCAACAGTCGCATCCGAGGTGGTGAAGTACAACACACAGGCGTTGTCCCGTTCCTTAAGAAGTTTGAATCAACTGTACGATGTTGCACTCAAAATGGGATTCGTGGAGGTTCAGCCACAGTCCACTTCCCAATCTGGCACCAAGAAATAGAAGATATTATTGTTCTTAAGAACAACAAAGGCACAGAAGACAATCGGGTACGCAAACTTGACTACTCAATCCAGATTTCAAAACTTTTCTACGAACGTTTCATCCAGGATGGAGAGATTAGCCTCTTCTCACCGAATGACGTACCAGGTCTCTATGATGCTTTTGGTACTGATACATTTGACGACATATATGTTCATTACGAACGAGCTCAAGATGTTCCAAGAAAGACTATTGGGGCACAGGAACTAATCCTAAACATTTTGAAGGAGAGGGCAGAGACAGGTCGGTTGTATCTTATGAACATCGATCATTGCAACAGTCACTCTTCGTTCAAGGATAAAGTGAATATGAGTAACTTGTGTCAGGAGATTACTCTACCAACAGATCCTCTACAGCATATTGATGGAGAGGGTGAAATTGCTTTATGCATTCTGTCTGCTATCAATGTTGGTAAAGTTAAGTCTGATTCTGAACTAGAGAACCTTTGCGATCTCTCCGTCCGTGGTCTAGAAGAACTCATTGATTACCAGAAGTATCCTATCCTTGCTGCAGAACTTGCTACAAAGGCACGTAGGTCCCTTGGAATTGGTTTTATTGGACTTGCACACTACCTTGCTAAACTTGGTTTTAGTTATAGTGATCAAGAGGCATGGGATGCTATTCATGGACTCTCTGAGTCTTTCCAATACTTCCTACTGAAGTCTTCTAATGAGATTGCAAAGGAGAAGGGTGCTTGCGAAAGTTTCTCACGAACAAAATATTCTGATGGAATTCTTCCTATTGATACATATAAGAAGGATTTAGATGAAGTAACTTCTATTGCATTGCAGCATGATTGGGATTCTCTTAGGCAATCTATCAACGAACACGGACTCAGGCATAGCACTCTGTCCGCACAAATGCCTTCGGAAAGCAGTTCCGTTGTGTCAAACGCAACCAATGGAATCGAACCACCTAGAGGATACTTGTCCGTTAAAAAATCCAAGAAAGGACCTCTTAAGCAGATTGTTCCTCAATACAATACACTGAAGAACAACTATACTTTACTATGGGATATGCCAGATAATGCTGGTTATATCAAAATTGTTGCTGTTATGCAGAAATTCTTCGACCAAGCAATTTCTGGTAACTGGTCCTATAATCCTGAGAACTATCCTGACAATGAAGTTCCAGTTTCTGTCATGGCAAATGATTTTCTAACTACATACAAGTATGGTTGGAAGACTTCTTATTATCAAAACACCTATGATAATAAGACTGATGAAATTGATGAAGACAAAAAAGAACAATTAAATACAATCTTAGAAGAATTAAGTCAATCCGAGGAGGGAGAGTGTGAATCCTGTGCAGTTTAAGATGTCATCCGTAGAAGAATCAAAGACTAGAGTTGAAGGCATGACTGTCTTCAATACTGAACAAGTAAATACAAAGAAGCAACCAATGTTCTTTGGCAAACCTTTGGGAGTTCAAAGGTACGATTCCTATAAGTATCCAATTTTTGATAAACTAACAACTCAACAACTTGGATATTTTTGGAGACCAGAAGAAGTTTCACTACAGAAAGACCGTGGGGATTATCAAACACTTCGTCCAGAACAAAAGCATATCTATACAAGCAACCTCAAATATCAGATTATGCTTGACTCCATACAAGGGCGTGGTCCTGGGATGGCTTTTATACCTTATTGCAGTCTACCCGAACTAGAGGCTTGTATGGAAGTGTGGGGATTTATGGAGATGATCCATAGTCGTTCATACACATATATCATCAAGAATGTCTATGCAGACCCTTCTGAGATCTTCGATAATATCGTCACCGATCCTCGCATCCTAGAACGTGCTGCGAGTGTTACAGGTGCATATGATGACTTTATCAATAGTGCCCAAACTTGGGGCAATGGTAATATGTGGCAAGAAGATTTTAGAGACTCACCTTCATCCAAATGGGAAATCAAAGATGTCAAACGTAAACTCTACAGAGCAGTTGCAAACGTTAATGTTCTTGAGGGTATTAGGTTCTACGTTAGTTTTGCTTGTAGTTTCGCCTTTGGTGAACTCAAGCTCATGGAAGGATCAGCAAAAATTATTTCACTCATTGCAAGAGATGAAAACCAACACCTAGCAATCACTCAGAATATTCTGAATAAGTGGAGGCAGGGTGATGATCCTGATATGAAGCAGATCATGAAGGAGGAAGAGGAGTGGACGTATGCTATGTTCGATCGTGCGGTTAATGAAGAGAAGAAGTGGGCAGAGTATCTGTTCAAGGATGGTTCGATGATTGGTTTGAATGATAAACTACTCAAGAACTATGTTGAGTGGGTTGCAAATCGTCGTATGAAGTCTATTGGTCTAAAACCTACCTACGATATTCCAGCAAAGAATAATCCACTACCTTGGACAGAGCACTGGATCTCTTCTAAGGGTCTCCAGGTGGCACCACAAGAGACGGAAGTCGAGTCTTATGTAGTTGGAGGCATCAAGCAAGATGTCAAGGCAGATACGTTCTCACAATTTAAACTATGATGCAACAATGGGCAATTAAATTAATGTCAGATACTACTGTCGAACTGTCTGAAAGTGATCTTAGATTGCTAAGATTTGGACCTCAACCCTGGTTGCCTCATGAAGTTTTGAGGTATAACGTATTAAGACTCAAAGTTAAACCTGAATAATTTTAAGACCTTCGGGTCTTTTTTTATGAGTATAAACTCGTAGGCATAAATTTTTATTGCTAAAATGTATTGATTTACACACAAACTGTATACATAGTACAGAATAACGGAGGTTAAGATGACTCTCTCTTGTCTACATTATGGATCTACTTTTTTACAGGAGAATGAATATGCACAACTTACTATCAAAATCTCAACTAGATCAGTGGAGATCTTTTGAATCTACATTAGATGCATCGGAGGTGGACAATCAAGCAATTAACGACTATTACGAATGTTTAATCGAGTGCGATACACTGAAACAAAACGAATGTAAACGTATATGCAGGAGGATTTTAGATTGAATAATATATTTTGAGACCTTAGGGTCTCTTTTTTTGTCTAAATATGCTAGACTATGGAAAATATGAATGGTCGATTATGAAAATCCTTGGACTTTCTTGGAACGAGCTTTTGATAGTTGCGATGTTGGGGATTACTTTGGCTTTGTTTATCTCATTACCAATCTCACAAACCAACGACAGTACATTGGGAGAAAGTATTTTTGGTCATTTAGGACCCCAAAGGGAAAGAAACGAAAGGTAAAGCAAGAGAGTGATTGGAAAAAGTATTATGGGTCCTGCCCAGAATTGAAGGAAGATATAGGAAAGATTGGTAAAGATAAATTCAGGAGAGAAATTATATCTTTACACAAAACAAAAGGAAAAACAAACTTTGAAGAGACACGACAGTTGTTTCTTAACAATGTTCTTACAGAATCTCTTAACGGAGAACCAGCATATTACAATAGTAATATTTTAAGTAGATATTTTAGAAAGGATTATTATGGAAACGATTGATTCATACTTTAGATACTGTGCAGAGATAAGTGAAAAATGTACAGTCACGGACCATAATGAACATGTTCTTCACATTAAGAATGTTTTCAAAGATCCGTATAGGATGCTTAAGTTTCAATCTTTGATTAGTAAGTGGGAATCTTGCTCAAATGCCAAACCTGGAATTATGTCATTGAAACTTCCTTACTGGACTGGTGAAGTTATTGCACAGGACATGCTACCAGACTTACCAAAACATGATGAGTTTATGAACGAGACTGAGTTTTATTATTTTTACTATAATAATACTGGACTTGATGCTACTACAGATGACCTTAGAAGTAATAATTGTACGTTACCACACACTGATCCAGGTTCAGATAGATCAATACTCAATATGATTGGTCTTATTAATTTAAATCAGAGAGATGTTTCTACTGGTTTTTGGGAATTTGATGGATCTTTGGTAGAAGATAGTGAAGAATTTGCTGATGATTACAATGATTATTGTAGTGATATAACTCCCGATAACTATGAAGAGAAAACTAATGGTATATTAAAAAAAGCATTTGACGTTTCTTATGGATTTAATGAGGCAATTATATATGACTCCAAGGCATTTCATCAACCAAATATAGATAAGTATTATACGAGAGAAAATCCACGTATCATGATGAGGTTGTCATATGTTCTTGACGAGGAGGATGATGAGTGTTATGATGACTGAGTTGAAAGGGTACTATGGAAGAGAAAGTCATCGATTGCGTTTCGGATGTTATTGATTGGGCTAACCAACGTATAGTTTCTGAAGATATTGAATGGGAAGATGCAGCTGCACTATCATTAGAGTTTAAGGAATGGTTAGAAGAAGATGAAATTGATCTCCTATATCTTGACAGATTGGACTAGATGATTTATAATTTAAGAGTTGAGAAATCAACTGCGGTAACTCCCTTGGTAGTTTAGAGTTAGCGGCGATAGGAACTACCATTACTGGTTCAGTAGCTCAGATGGATAGAGCCACGCACTTCTAATGCGTTGGTCGCAGGTTCGAGTCCTGCCTGAATCGTTGCCACCTCTTCATTATGAGTAAATATGACTTTGGTGGACTTGAGAGACACCCTGCTAACATACTAAGATTGATTAGTGAGTTAGAGGGATCTTATCAACTTTGTAAGTATATGGGTTTTGAAGAGGATATGAAAGTCCTTGAAGAAATGAAAAAACCATATTATAAACTCTACTTTAAAACGAAGAAAGAGTATGACAATCCTCTATAGCTCAGTTGGTAGAGCAGGTGACTGTTAATCACCCTGTCCCTGGTTCGAGTCCAGGTGGAGGAGTATGCGGATTTAGTTTAGAGGTAAAACTAAAGGTTTCCAACCTTTCGTCAGGAGTTCGATTCTCCTAATCCGCTTTATAAGATATTACTAAATACAGTTATTGTTAATTTAATCTGACATGATATCTGTACAATGTAAGATCTGTAGAACAGAATTATCAAGTACGTCTAAAGATCAATGCTGTGGTTGTTTAAATCAAATGGTATTGAAAGACGATAAGGTGACTGCAGTTAATTTAGGTGATGTAATCATAACAAAAAATAATAAAAGTATTAACAATTACAGTTCTTTATCAAAATCAGATTTAGAATATCAAGAGAACCGTAGACGAAGAAAGGTTCGTAAACTAGACTTTGAGGTAAGATAGTGAGTTCTGTATACTATACAATATATCTTGTCTTGTTAATTTTCCTTGCACTTATTGCAATTGGTGGTTACGAGTCTACACTACGGTTGATTCGTTATCTTGACTTACAACTTAGGATGGAGTTTATCCAAATCCGAGTATTCTTTATGAGGCGTAAATTAGAAAAGGACATGAAATCTTTTCACAAAAAATATGGAGTTAAAAATGTCTCAAAGCAAAAGCTGCACTAAGTGTGGTGCTACTTGGATAGAAGGACAACACTACTGGTCTGGCACAGGAGCACTTGGAAACGAGGATGATCTTGCTGGACTAGTATGCAACAAGTTAGGAAACGATGACTGTATTAACCCAAAACGTGGTTCTGAAGAAGGAATTACATGGGATGATAGACTAGACTCACTAAATACAAAGCAAAATGAATTGGACCTGTGAAATGCCAAGAAGTAGAATGAATAAGATCGATCTTGAAGCAAGAGTGTATAGATTAAAAAATGAATTGTACGGTAAAGAAACGGACTCATCAATGACAGGTCAATGGTATGACGGTGCTCACTACACTTTAAATAAAGTTCTAGACATTCTACAAGAATACAGCAATTAATGATGATTTGACACAGACTTAAAAACGTCTTATAATTAGTACAGTAAAAAATTGGATAATAATGGACCCTAGTAATAAGCATCAAATTGCCGATGATCCTTGCATTTTTTATGAGCAGATCATTCCCGAAAAACTAATAGATCTAATGGTAGAAGAACTACCAAAGTATGATGAATCATATGCAGAAGCGCATATTGGAGATCGTCAAAGTGGTGCATTATTTGAAAACCAAAGAAACTCTAAGGTCTCTTGGATGTATGAGGATGATTGGGTTTCTTCTATGTTTGCACATTACTTTCATTTAGCAAACAAAGAGTATTGGGAGTATGATCTTAATTGTCTAGATGGTATTCAAATTACCAAATATGATGTTGGTGATCATTATACTTGGCATTCTGATTATGGAACTGCAGAAGATAATCGATACACCAGGAAACTAAGTGCAACTCTTCTAGTCACTGACCCTAGTGAGTATGAAGGTGGTGAACTAGAGTTTATTGATTATCATAATAATCTAGTTGTTTCACCTTCTATTAAGGGAACAATGATTGTATTTGATTCACGTATTCCACATCGTGTTCGACCTGTGACTAAGGGTACTAGAATTTCTCTTGTAACATGGATGCTTGGTCCTAAACTACGATAATATGGTTAGATATATTTCTTTTAGTCCTTACTATTCTGGACTAGTGAACATCATTATGTCATATGAAATGTTCCTAGCAATTGCTGCAATTACTAAGAGGAAGGTTATTCTTCCTCCAGATTGTTGGATGCTCTTTTTATCTAAGAGTCAGAAGAAAGAAGACTGGATTGACTTCTGGAAAATCTTTGATAAGGAAGTTCTTCTAGAAGAATTTGACTGCATTGAACATAATGATGTTCCCGAGTTTAAAGGAAAACTTGGAAAGATGCAGGGAAAAAATTCTTATACAAAACAAATTAAAAACTGTGAATTAGATCTTGCTGAAATCTTTTTTGAATCATCTACAGTTTCTGATCAGCACACAGTATTTGTTAATAAAGAAATTGACACTCAAGATTATCATGATTTCTGCCACAATCGAACTGTGATGGAACTTGACTGTGATGAGCAGTTTATTCACTTTGAGAATAATCTTTTTGGTCACTACTGGTATCATGTTTATCCTGGTGGTGAAAACCTTAGGAATAAGTTAAAAGATAAAGTAAATCGAGTTCTAAGGTATCACGATAAATTTTACTTTTATGCAGATGCAGTTCGCAAAGAACTTGGAGAATTCAATTCAATTCATGTTAGAAGGAATGATTTCTTAGAAGCAAGAGAGGATGATATTGCATGTGTAAATGCTCCTGAGAAGATACTGGAGATGGTAGACAGACTTCCATTTTATGACAAGTCTCTACCTCTTTATATTGCTACCGATGAGCAAGATAGATCATTCTTTAATTTGCTTGGGGAACAGTATAATATCCACTTCTACGAAGATTTTAAATATCAGTTTGGTGATGACTTTGAGGAAGATGATCTTCACATCGCAGTCTTAGAGCAAACTATATGTTCGCAATCTGAAAACTTCTTTGGAACATACCTCTCAACGTTCTCAAAAAGAATTAATATTATGAGAGGTCTTGAAGGTAGACAAGCAGAAGATCATTTTGGAATTAATCATCTACCAGAAGAACCTGATGAAAATTTAGATGATGTTTTTCCTTGGAGAAAAATGGCAGATGATACCTGGCAATGGAACTCATCTTCACATCTACAATGGATGCACGAAGAAAATGGTGAGTTAGTTGGAGTATGAAAGACGTTTTACAACCCATATTTAATGATGTTCCTTTTAAGAAAGTAAAGGTTCCTGATAATCTTTATTCATTCATGATGGATGAATATGAGACCTTGGTTTTTGATATTAAAGATCAGGATATTGAATATGATAGAAACTATCAAACTTATACTAGTGGTGGAATTTCAATCAAAGGTTCCAGATCACCTTTCTGTATGAAGACTGAGATATCTCAGGAACTTTATAATATGTGTTATGATGAGATCACTCCTATGATTGAGGATTGGTCTGGTCAAGAGTTGGAGATGACTTGGGCATATGGGATTAGAAATTATGTTCGGGATTCCATACTACATCTTCACAGAGACCGAATTGAAACTCATATAATTAGTTGTATAATTTATGTTGACCAACAATCACAAGAGAATTGGGCATTAGATTTCTTTGATCATGAACATAAGCATCATAAAGTTCTTTTTGAACCTGGTGATATGCTCTTCTACGAAAGTCTATGTTTGCATGGAAGAATTGATCCTTTCCAAGGAGATTATTATCGAAACATGTATTTCCACTGGAAACCGATTGATTGGTGGTATGACGACTTACACGACCTAAGAACTGATTTTAGAGATGCAAGAGAATTTAGAAACTATTACGGAAAAGAATACCTCTACAACAGAGAAGAAAGAGTCATCCCTAGAATCTTTTGAACCACCTGACGAACTGGCACAGGAGGAACATGATGAGGACTATATTCTATGGTATCATAATCATAATCAGGGTTCCTGATACCACTGCTTCCTTAGCAATCTGGTGAATGCAGCAAACTCATAATTTGCCTAAGGTGAGTTCGATCCTCACAGGAAGCATTGGGATTGACTTTCAGTCCCAAATCTGATAAACTACAAGAGTAACTTACACAAGACAATGACTATCACTGCTAAGTTCAAGAAGGATATCAATACCCTTCGTTCTGCTGCAAACGGTGAAATTCTTCTAGACGTGAAGAATCCAAAACTTTTCAAAAAAGTACGTCGTTATTACGAGAACACTGGTGTCGTATTCTCTGGTGATCCACTTGATGATTATGATATTCTGATGGAACAAGTTGCTATTGATCTTGAGTCTGTGGAGGTTGCATGAACGATCTGGATCCTAAGTCGGTTGCTACCACTAAGACTATTGTAATTCACGAACGATTTCCCTATCGGTTCGTTCAAAGAGGTTACATTCAACTGAATGGTAAACCAGACTTTCGTATGCAAAAAGCAAATGAGTATACTAAAAAATACTCTGATGTTTATTTGTTTGACAATGGTGATCAAATGCTTCTTGCTATTGAAGACCCAGAATATCCTAAATGGTTAGATCCAGAAGGTGTTCCTTGTTATGTTACAGACTCGGTAAGTCGTTAATAAAATATGTTTAACCTAGGTATTCATGGTTCTCACAATGCAACACTTGTATTGTCCTATGAAAGTGAAGTTTTAGAAGTAGTAGAACTTGAGAGATTTATCTCTCATAAAAATGCTGCTCTATATTTTTATGAGAATCCTCCTCGCAGAACTGAGTATGTGAGAGAGATTAGTGAATACTTTAAAACAAAGTATAACTTCACTGAATACGATGTAGTCATTGCTAATTCAATGCCTGAAGAAGTATTCCCTTGGAAAGATGTATTTGGTAATGCCGATATTGAGTATTGTGATCATCACGTTGCTCATGCTTGTTCTGCCTTCTATCAGTCACCATACAATGAAGCACTAGTTGTTTCTTTTGATGGTGGTTCTGATGAGGGTTTTTTTAATGTCTATACCATTGAGAGAGGTGAAGACCCAGTAAAGTTGTATTCTGGTAAGAAAGATTATGCTGTCTCTTATATGGCAGCTGCTCATTTCATTCCTGCTATTCGCAACGAAGATGATATTTACAAAGGTAATCTAGTTTATCCTGGTAAATTGATGGGTTATGTTGGTTATGGTAAATATCGTGCTGATATTGCTAATAAGTTGATTCAATTTTATGAATCAAATACTTATGATGATGTTCCAGATGCCGTCTGTAGATTTGTAAAAAAGTTTGGACTAGAAGACTGGTCTGAACAATTTGGATTACAGTTTGCACAAGACATTGCAACAACAAATCAAATTGTATTTGAGAAGTTGTTCAGGGAAGAGATACAACCATTTCTAGATAAGTATCCAGAGTTACCTTTGGTTTTGACTGGTGGTTGTGCATTGAATATTATTAACAATACTAACATTGCACGTGAACGTGAACTGTATGTACCACCAAATCCCAGTGATTGTGGTATTGCTTTAGGAGCATTACTATCTCTTGTTAGACCTGGTTATCAAATTGATGTAACTTATGCTGGTTCTCCCGTATGGGATAGAATGAATATAGGTAGACATCTACGTGAAAGAACATCATGGGCAACTAATGCTAAAGAAATGGCAGAGATTATTTCTGGTGGTGGTATTCTTGGTGTAGTTCGTGGTGGATCTGAACATGGTCCTAGAGCACTCGGGAATAGAAGTCTCTTATGTGATGCGACTAATCCTGACATGAAAGATATTATGAATCTTGATGTGAAGAATCGGGAATCGTTTAGACCTTTTTCTCCTATTGTAAGACTTGAAGATTTAAACAAGTATTTTGATTGGGAGAAGGAGTCTAGACATATGTCCTTTTCACCTGAAGTAAGACCAGAGTATCGTAAATTACTATCTTCTGTTACTCATGTAGACGGAACTGCAAGAGTTCAAACAGTTACTAGAGATCAGAATGAATATATCTATCAGATCCTAGGTGAACTAGATACTATGACTGGTCATGGAGTTCTACTCAATACTTCTTTTAACGTAGCAGGTAAACCAATCCTGAATACATATAAGGAAGCATTTGAAGTTCTTGATGCAAAACCCATAACTGGGTTACTTTTAGAAGATTACTATTTTCCAAAATGAATCACGTAGATAAACCATGGGGTTGGTATAAAGATCTTGAAAGACATCATAATGTGGTGATTAAAAAGATTTATGTTAAGCCCTTCAAGAGAATTTCTCTTCAAAAACATGCTCATAGAGACGAGTTTTGGTATATTCTTTCTGGTTCTGGGGAGGTAATTGTTGGTAATGAAAATTTACTAGCAAATCCAGGTGTATCTTTTATTATTGGTAGAGGTGAAGTTCATAGAATTACAGCAAAGTCTGATGGTATTACTTTCCTAGAAGTTCAAGAAGGTGAATGTAGAGAAGATGATATTGTCCGTTTAGAGGATGATTATAATAGAGTCACGGATGGACTGTAACAGAACTGGTGGAGTCAATTTTGACCCTATTAGGTTTCTTGTTTCCTTAAAAAACAAGTGGCGAGCCTGCAAGACCCTGAGGGAATCTTTCCCTCTTTTTTTATTCTAAATATTACATGACGTTTAAATCAAATTAACATGGCATACAAAGGACAAGCAGCAAAGTCTGCAAGTGGTGCATCTATGTCAAAGTATGACGTAGAAGTCGAAGCAAGACTAACAGCACTAGAAACAGAATCACATACAAAACCAACTGGTGCTACTGCAGCAAAGGTTGAAGAAAGACTATCTGCTTTAGAAGCAAAAGCACACACACCTTGCACTGGTGGTGGTAAAGGTGCTAAAGTAGATGCATCAAAACTTCCTGCAATGCCTCCTAGAAAATCAACTCCTGATACTAAGAGAATTGATGCACTAGAAGCAAAAATTGAAGCACTAATTGCACAACTTTCCTGATGACTTATGTCAATTGAATTGATTCCTTTATTTTCTGTCCCTGTTATTAAATTTAAGTTTAGTAAGCATAGCAATTATAACTTCCCAACCATCGAAAGGAAAGAACGTATTCCTGATGGGTGGGAACTTTCGCTTAATAGTACTTATCCAGAGATAGAAGATCATGACTCATATGTTTCTCCTCTTGTTAGAGACACTATGGAAAATGATCTATTCAATGATGTGCGAGCAGTCTTGAAAAGACTTGATATATCTTATGACAACATCTTTATGAAGGATTTTTGGTATAATATTTACCATGAAGATCAAGGACAAGAACCGCATGACCATCTAGGAAATGCTGGAGACCCAAATTCATATTGGTCATGTATCTATTATAATAGAGGAGCAACACCAACAAAGTTTCATAATGCTCATAGATATATGAAACTATGTCAACCAATTCATATTGGAGAAGATTCTCCACTGTATGATATGTACGTTGATATGCATGATCAAGAAGTAGATGATGGAGATGTAATTTTATTTCCACCCTGGATGGTTCATGAAGTTGTTCCTCAGAAGAGAGTTGATGAAATGAGATTGACATTTACATTTAATATAGGATATAATCATGAGTAATGCGAAGAATAAAATGAAGACAGCATTAATTACTGGTATCACTGGACAGGATGGTTCTTATCTTGCCGAGTTGCTACTTGAAAAGGGATATATGGTTCATGGTATTGTTAGGAGAGCATCTCTGATTAATACTGCTCGTATCGATCATATCTTTGATCATGAACGAGTTAAGTTGCACTATGGTGATCTATCTGATTCCGCAAATATTGTTCACATCCTTCAGAAATGTAAACCTGATGAGATTTACAATCTTGCTGCACAGAGTCATGTGAAGGTATCTTTTGAGATGCCTGAGTATACTGGTAATGTTGATGGTTTAGGAACACTTCGTATCCTTGAGGCAGTTCGTATTTTGGGTATGGAGGAGAAGTGCCGTATCTATCAAGCATCAACTTCTGAGATGTATGGTCTTGTTCAGGAATCTCCTCAGACTGAGACTACACCCTTCTATCCACGTTCTCCCTATGGGTGTGCAAAGGTTTACTCCTATTGGATCACAAAGAACTATCGTGAGTCCTATGGAATGTATGCTTGTACTGGAATTTTATTCAATCATGAATCACCTCGTCGTGGTGAGACCTTTGTAACTCGTAAGATTACTCGTGGTCTTTCTCGTATTTCTGTTGGAGAGCAGAAGGTTCTCTATCTTGGAAACCTAGATGCAAAACGAGATTGGGGACATGCAAAAGATTATGTCCGTGCTATGTGGATGATGTTGCAGCAGGATGAACCTGATGACTTTGTAATTGCTACTGGCAATCAGTATTCTGTTCGTGAATTTGTGGAGAAGGTTGCTCCTTACTTTGGAATTACAATTGAATGGGTTGGTGAAGGTGATGATGAAATTGGTATGGATAAGCATACTAGAAAAACAATTATTGCAGTCCATCCTAAATATTACCGTCCTGCCGAAGTTGAAACTCTTCTTGGTGATCCAACCAAAGCAAAAGAGAAACTAGGATGGGAACCTGAAATTTCTTTCGATGAACTAATTGAGGATATGTGTATCTATGGACAATGATTCCAGAATTTTTCTTGCTGGTCATAATGGTTTAGTTGGATCAGCAATTCTTAGAAAATTAAAGAAGGAAGGATATAATAATGTTATTCTTGCCGATAGATCAGTTGATCTTAGGAAATATAATGAGGTAAGTTCATTTATTAGTGAATCACGACCAGATTATATTATCTGTGCTGCTGCAAAAGTTGGTGGTATTCTTGGTAATAGGGATTACAAAGCAGAGATCATCTTCGATAATCTAATGATTCAATCGAATATGATTGATCTGGCATGGGATTGGAGAGTTAAAAAACTTCTTTTCCTAGGGTCATCTTGTATCTATCCAAAACATGCTCCGATTCCAATTAAAGAATCTTCTCTATTGACTGGTCCTTTGGAACCAACGAATGATGCTTATGCAATTGCAAAGATTGCTGGTATTAAGATGTGTCAGTCATATCATGAACAGTATGGATGCAACTTTATTAGTGCAATGCCTTGTAATCTATATGGACCTGGTGATAACTTTCACCCAGAAAAGTCTCATGTTCTTCCTGGAATGATTCGTAGATTCCACAAAGCAAAGGAAGAAAATCTACCAACAGTAACTTGTTGGGGTGATGGATCACCTTTACGTGAGTTTTTACATGTGGATGATCTTGCGAGTGCATGTATACACTTGATGAATAACTATGATGATCCTCAGCAAATTATTAATGTTGGAACAGGAATTGAAGTTTCAATTAAAGAACTGGCAGAGACCATTGCTGATGTAGTAGGATATGAGGGTCTCATTATGTGGGACACTGAAAAACCAAATGGAACTATGCGTAAAGTAATGGATACTTCCAGAATCAAAGCAACTGGATGGGAACCAAAGGTTAGTTTGCGTGAAGGTATTGAGTTTACTTATGCTTGGTTTGTTGATTCCATGGGTGGAATTAGAGGCATGGATGATGAAGTGAATGAAATACTTAAAAAAAATTGTTGTGAAGGGTGTGGTGGAGAATGAAATCAGCATTAGTATGTGGAGCAGGTGGATTCATCGGAAGCCACATGGTTCGTCGTCTTAAGAAAGAAGGATATTGGGTTCGTGGAGTCGATCTAAAGTACCCAGAGTTTTCAGAAACAGAAGCAGATGAGTTTATTATTGGTGATTTGACTGATGATGCATTAGCATTGAATGTTTGTAATCGATCCTTTGATGAGATCTATCAGTTTGCTGCTGACATGGGTGGTGCGGGTTATCTCTTTACGGGTGAGAATGATGCAAATATTATGCACAATTCCGTTCAGATTAATTTGAATGTTTTAAGAGCAGCATCAATTACTTCGATTGATACTACAAAGATTTTTTATTCATCTTCTGCTTGTGTCTATTCAGAACTCAACCAGGAGGATGTAAATCACATTGATACATCTGAGGCAAGTGTATATCCTGCACAACCAGACTCTGAGTATGGGTGGGAGAAACTATTCAGTGAGAGACTGTATTTTGCCTTTGCGAAGCAGTATGATATGGATGTAAAGGTTGCTCGTTATCACAATGTATTTGGTCCTGAGGGAACTTGGACTGGTGGTAAGGAGAAAGTACCTGCTGCTATGTGCCGCAAGGTTGCAGAGGTTCCTGAAGTTGGTGGACATGTTCAGGTTTGGGGTAATGGAGAACAGACTCGTTCTTTCCTATTCATTGATGAATGCATTGAAGCAACATATCGTTTGATGCAATCCGATTGGAGTGGACCAGTTAATATTGGTTCTGAAGAGATGGTTAGTATCAATGACCTTGTAGATATTGTTTCTAGTGTTGCTGGAAAACCAGTTCGTAGAGTTCATAAGATTGATGCCAATTGTATTGGTGTAAAGGCACGTAACTCAAACAATGATTTGATTCGTAAGATGTTAGAATGGGACTATACAATGTCCTTAAGAGATGGTATTGAAATTACTTACGATTGGATTAGTACACAAGTTCGGGAGTCTAATAAATGTTCTTAGTAGCAACTACACGGTCAGTATTATATGTCCGTGAAGATAATGTAGTTACTCCTGTGGATCGTGGTAAAGGTCTTTACTTTGGACTAGCAAAAAGTTTTGGTAAGTATTATGTTGCTTGCCGTAATAGTGATCCAACTCATACTAATACTTTTATTCCACCAGAAGAAGAATCTGGTGATATTATGGTCTTAGATAATAAACTAAGGTCTGAAGCAATTATTGAACCAGAAGATTTTAAATTGCAAGATCTTCATGGTATTGGATTCTGGTCTGGTAAACTTCTCTGCACATCAAGTTATGGTGACTACATTGCAATCTATGATGGTGAGAAATGGGATCGTTGGCAACCGATTCCACCAAGAAGGAATTGTAGTTATCGAGATAGTCATCATCTAAACACTGTTTACGGTACTGACGATCGTTTATATATCCTTGCACACAACTGGGACAACGGTAGTTATATTCTTGAGTTCGACGGTATTGGTCAACCACCAAGACAGATCTATAATAATATGGGTATTCAGTGTCATGATCTGTGGAGTTATAAAGGTGACATCTATACTTTGAGTTCTAAGGAAGGATTCGTAAGATCTACTGGTGGTTTTGCAAAAGATCTAGGTGGATGGGTACGTGGTTTTGCTCATGTAGATGATCATTTCTGGGTAGGTGTTTCACCCACAGCAAAGAGAAGTGATCGTGCATTTGGTGATGGTATTATCCGTAAGTATGATGAAGATTGGAATCAAGTTAGTGAACTCGTTTTAGAAGACGAGGGTCAAATTTTATCAATCCTTGACATTGGACGCAAGGCATCAAACCCACAATTAGCAATGATATGAATTGTAATGATTAAAGTAAAATATCAGATTAAAGAGTATTCAAATACGACACTCTTTAAATTCTTTAAAACTGAAGAGCAAGTAGAAATGTTTAAATCTCAAAACCCACATTATATTTTTGAAAGACCTTTGGAGTAAATGATATGAAGATTTATATTTGGGGGCACAAACTCCACGAACACACTCACAGTTATATCCATAGTTCTTATTACAAAGCATTTGATTATCTTGATCATGAAGTCTATTGGATTGATTCACGAGATGATCTAAGTCAGTATGATTTTAGTGATTCCGTCTTCTTTACAGAAAATTTTGTAAAGAATGGAATGCCACTTCGTAATGATTGTAAGTACATTACTCATCATATCGATACCAAATATCTAACCGATGCTGGTGTTCCCTATGAGAATGTTTTGAAGTTGGGAAACTACTTGCCAAGTTTGGAGGTTCATGAAAAAGTAGATCACTTGGCATATTGGGATGAATCTACTCGTACTCTTTATCAACCTTGGGGAACAGACTTACTACCTCATGAAATTGATGAGAATAATCCTGCAAAGTTTGACAGGAATAAAAGAGAGTTAAACTATATTGGAATGCTTTATGAGCAAGGACCTTGGTGGGCACAATCATTTGCAGATATTATTTGGAATAAAGACAATGTAGCATTCAAAGTCTTTACACAAAATGCATCCGATGAGGAGAATAGGAACCTAGTTAGATCTTCATTCTTATGCCCAGACTTTAGAAGTGATTGGCACTTGCAATGTGGGTATATTCCGTGTAGAATGTTCAAGAATATTAGTTATGGTAGAGTAACTGGAACTAATTCACCATCTGTAAAACGTGCATTTGGAGATTATGTTGCATACGGTGGTACACCAGACACATTATATTCAAATCTACTAGAAGCAGATGCTGGTGGAAATATAGACATTAAAGAAGCAATGCTTTTTGTCAAAGAAAAACATACGTTTATTAACAGAGTCAACACTATCTTGAAGTTATTATGATCGGTTTTAATCATCTAGGTCAGCACGGAAGACTTGGAAATCAAATGTTTCAATATGCTGCACTCCGTGGTATTGCTGCAGCACATGATTATGATTTCTGTATTCCCCAATCAGATTTTGTAGATGAGTGGAAGGATCATCAGTTGTTTGAAACTTTTAAACTCCCGCATAATAATAATCGTGGGTATCAACTTCAACCAGATTATTATCAGGAAAAGCAATTTCATTATGACCAGGAGTATGTAGATAATTGTCCTGATCAGATTTGTCTATTTGGATACTTTCAAACTGAAAGATATTTTGAAAATATTACTGACAGTATTAGAGAAGACTTTACTTTCCATGATGAGATTGTAGAGACTTGCACTGAATTTATTGGACAAGTAGATAATCCTCTTGCACTTCATGTTCGTAGAACTGATTATGTTTCTAAGGCAGCAGATCATCCACCATGTAGTGCTGAGTACTATCAAGAAGCATTGAGTAAGTTTGATGATGATCGCAGTGTAATTGTATTCTCCGATGATGCTGAATGGTGTAAGGAACAAAGTATCTTCTCTGCAGATCGTTTCATGGTTGCTGAAGGAAATGATAATCGTTATGATCTATGTTTGATGTCTCTATGCAAAGACTTCATTATTGCTAACTCTTCTTTCTCATGGTGGGGTGCTTGGTTGGCAAATCGTGGAGGAGTAGTTGCTCCTGCTCGGTGGTTTGGTGAAGGATATACTGCAAAAAATGATACTCGTGACATTGTTCCTAGTAACTGGTTGAAAGTATGATTGATCTATCCGTTGCTATTCCTACCTACGAAATGGGTGGTGTAGGACCAGACTATCTTAGAGAACTATTTGAAAGTATTGCAAAGCAAACATTCAAGAATTTTGAGGTTTGTATCTCAGATCATTCTAAGGACGATTCTACTCTTGAAGTATGCGAGGAGTATTCTCAAGACTTTACTATTCAATATTTCAAGAATGTAGAAGATCGTGGCAATGGTCCAGCAAATACAAACTCTGCAGTTGATATGTGTTCTGGTAAATATACCAAACTCATCTTCTCCGATGATCTTTTTATTAATGAGAATGCTTTCGATATCATTGTTAGAACACTTGGAGAAACTGATTGTAAGTGGTTATTCAGTGGGTTCAAACATACATCAGATGGCAGAAATTTTGTAAGACCCATGATTCCTAGATGGTGTGATATGATGTTAGAGGGTAGAAACCTTCTTGGTTCACCTTCTTGCGTTGCATTTGAAACTGAGAGTTTTGTGGGATTTGATTCTAAATTAAAATTGCTAATGGATACCGACTTCTATCACAGAATGAAGTGTCAAAATGGTGATCCTGGATTAGTTGAACAATACTTAGTTGCTAATCGTGAACACCCAAATAGAATTAGTTCTTCTAATGTGGACTACAACTATCGATTTGATCATCCAGAAGGATCATGGGTTGTAAATAAAGAGGAATTGGATTACGTTTTAGAAAAAAATAAAAGATGAAAAAGATCGACCTATCTAATGCAACCTTCATTGTTCCAATCAGATTAGAATCTGATGATCGATTGAGGAATGTAATTACGAGTTTGTGTTATATTCTTGCAAACTTTAAAACAAATGTCATAGTACATGAAGTTGATTCCGAGTCTGTATTTGCAAAAAGTGCTTTACCACAGATTACGGAATTTCTTGATGGGGATGTAGGAGATCTTAAACATATTTTTGAGCAGTCTGATGCACCATCATTTCATAGACAGAGAGTTCTCAATGATATGATTATGATGTCAACTACTAAAGTGGTTGTGAATTATGATTGTGATGTTCTACTTCCTAGAGAAACATACCAACATGCATATGAGATTATCAACAATGATCATGCGGATGTAATCTATCCATATGGTGATGGTAATTGGCAATATCAAGTCTTTGCTGACGATGAACTTGTTACGGAATTCCTTACCAATGATTTTAACATGAAGATTCTAAATAAGAAGACTAAAGTCTACATGTCTAAGTATGGATTTTGTCAGTTCTTCAATAGGGATATCTATATTGAAGGTGGACTGGAAAACGAAAACTTTGTAGCATATGCTCCAGAAGATGTAGAAAGATATCATAGGTTTACAACACTTGGTTATAGAGTTGGTAGAGTTCCTGATTGGGTTTACCATTTGGAACATGCCAGGACTCCAAATTCATGGGTCAATAACCCACACATGCAAGAAAATAATGCAGAGTGGGAAAAGATACAGAAAATGAAACCTGATGAATTGAGAAAGTATATCGATAGTCAAGAGTATTATCAAAAGAGGTTATGTCAAACGCAACAATAGCAGTAATTACTTCGTCCATCGGAACGAATAATTTAATTACTCCAGAAAAATGGTTGGATAAAGTTGACTATCATGCATTTGTAGAACCACATCAACTGTCTGTTGATGATATGTGGCATAGACATGAGTACGTTAGTTTTTCATTAGATCCAAAATATAAAAATAGGAGAGACGCAAAGATTTATAAGATATGTCCTCACCTATTTCTTCCTGGATATGATTACTATATTTGGATGGATGCTACTCATACTTTAGAAGCAGATCCAGAAGAACTGATTGAAGAGTATTTGAAAGGTTCTGAGATCGCAGTCTTTCAACACCCCGAAAGAGATTGTGTATATGAAGAAGCAGAGCTAGTCAAACAGATTGGGTTTGATCATGCTAACTTAATAGAAGATCAACTTGACTTCTACAGGGAGATGGAGTATCCTGAACACAATGGTTTATATGAACTTCCTGCACGAATTCAAAAGAATAATGGTCGAACAAAACAACTTGGTTTGATGTGGTGGGAGCAAATCTGTATGTTCTCGTCAAGAGATCAAATTAGTTTTCCTTTTGTTTGCGAGCAGTTAAATATTAAACCAAATATTATTCCTGGAAGAGCAAACACGATTCGAGGAAACAAATATATACCACAAGTCATAAGTTCTCATCATAGTAGAGTTGGTTAATGTGCAGTTTTCTTTTTACGGATAAGGAAGTAAATGATTTTGATTATACAAATCATTATATGAGATTCCGTGGTCCTGATACCACAAACAGTATTAACGTCAATGAGTATACAATTGCTCATAATATTCTCTCCATCACTGGAGACTTTACACCACAACCATTTGTAGATCATGATGATGAGATTGTGTGTGTCTACAATGGGCAGATCTATAACTATACCGACTTTGGTGATTATGGATCTGATGGTGAATGTATTATTCCCACGTATAAGAAGTTTGGTGAACGGGCATTTGTTACATTAGATGGTGAGTTTGCTATTGTCTTAGCAGATTTTAAGAACAATCTCCTACATCTCGTTACCGATCCCTTTGCAACTAAACCATTGTGGTATGGGATTGAGGATGGCAAGATTGGTGTGGCAAGTTATGAGTCTGCTGTAAAGTCTCTTGGTTTCCGTAAGGTAATCAAGCAAGATGCAAATAAGATTCTCACATTCAATCTAGAAACAAAGGAACTAGTCAATGAATTGACTACTTATGAGTTTATTCTGCATCAGTTTACTGAATCATTTGATGGGTGGATTGGTGCATTTAGGGAATCTATTCGTAAGAGGACTAAGGGCATTCGTGAAAAAGTATTCATTGGGTTGTCTAGTGGATATGATAGTGGTGGCATTGCATGTGAATTGAACAATCAACATGTTCCATATAAAGCATATACTGTTGTTGGTAATGAAAATCAGGATGTGCTTCGTAAGAGATATCAAATGTTCAATGAAAACTCTTGTGGTGTAAATCTACAGGACAATCGTTGGGCATATAAGGATTACATCAATAAGAATGTGGAGGAGTTTAAGTATCGCATCTATTCCTCTAGTAGTGATTACAATGAGTTCAATACTAGACTGCAGGATGATAATGGATCTTGTGGTCTTTCTATGATTTGTGATAATGCTCGTAAGGAAGGGCATAAAATCTATCTTTCTGGATCTGGGTCAGATGAAGTCTTCTCTGACTATGGATTCAATGGTGAGAAGAAGTTTATGCATAGTAACTTTGGTGGATTGTTCCCTGAAGATTTGTCAACAATTTTTCCATGGGCTTCGTTTTATGGGAGCACTATGGTATCATATCTTGCGAAGGAAGAGTATGTTGCTGGTTCCTATGGTATAGAAACACGTTATCCATATTTGGATAAATACGTCGTCCAAGAATTCTTATCATTAAAACATACATTAAAGAATTCAAAGTATAAGTCTGTGCTTGATGAGTATCTGACTAGATCAAACTATCCATTTGAAAAAAATATTAAGAGAGGTTTTTGATGTCGTCCACATTATCTAAAGAAGTTCTTCTAAAGCATAAGAAGAATAATGTATTCGTAGAAACTGGAACACTTTGGGGTGATGGAGTCGCAGTTGCTCTAGAGTGTGGATATGATAAGGTGATTAGTATTGAGATCGATCCTGAACGTGTTGTAGCAAACTCTGAAAGGTTTGCTGATGAGATTGCAGATGGTCGTGTGGAATTGGTTGAGGGTGATACCTTTGATGTATTTGAAGGTATCGTTGAGGGTTTAGGAGAACCAGCAACTTTCTGGTTGGATGCTCATTGGGATAATGATGGAGCACCGATTGGTGAATACAAGTGCCCACTTCCATTTGAACTCAGTGCAATTGCAAAGAGTAGTGTCAAAACTCATACTTTGATGATTGATGATCGTAGACTATTTGGTGACACTGGCAGCACTTGGGGAAATACAATTAATGAGAATGAAATTTATGAGCAGGTAACTGCTATTAATAAGTCCTACTTTATTGCTTATGAGGATGGACATGTAGAAGATGATGTTATTGTTGCACATTGTTGATTATGAAATATAATGTTTTTACTACGGCTAACAAGTCGTACTTTCCTTTCGTTGATGTACTTGTAAATTCTCTAACTGAAAATTGCCCAAACCTTAATCGCATTTACATTGCAGATTGTGGTTTAGGTAATTATCGTAAGTATCTACAAGATAAAAATAATGTATCAATTATGGATACTGATGTCATTGATGAATACTCTGGTGTTCATTCTGAAGGTTGGGTAAAAGCAACACAGCAGAAGACTAGAGTACTCAGTAAACTACTGACGATGATAGACTTTGAAGAACCACTCATTATGATTGATAGTGATGTATGTGTTCTAGAAGATCTAGCACAAGTCATTGATAGTGAATTTGATATGCAGGCAACAACCATGAATACAGGTGGACACACCCGTGCCGATGGAATCTTTATTAGTGAGATTGCAAGTTTCTTGATTATTAATAACAGTAGTCTTGGTAAGGTTTTTGTCCGCAATTGGATCAAGCAGATGGAAGAATTTGCTGAGAATGATACTCCATTCCCCCATGAAACTCCTGCACTAAATATCACATTGCAGAATAACAAACTACTTAACGTTGGTTATCTAAAAGAATTGGAAGTGTGTGCAGATCAAGAGTTGACTTCCAATACTCTTTCGGTACACTTTAAGAGTAATGGTTCTACAAGTGACAACCCTGTGGTAAACTTTGAGAAGAGAGTGATGTCTGTTGATAACAAAACAGAGACTGACCTTGATGTTGACAAATACTTGAATGAAGAAATGTACGATCAATGGAGATCTGAATATGAAACTAACTGACATCCACACACAATTTAAGACTGATAAGGGAACTGCCCATGACTACATTGGTTGGTATGAGCAGACATTTTCTGATCGTAGAACTGATGAACTGAATTTTCTTGAAGTTGGTGTTTTATTTGGTGGATCACTCAAGAT
>Ga0181401_1000090_pt1 | contig 32327 bp, 49 predicted proteins | sample 24SPOviralmetaG_FD_130130 | JGI IMG/M metagenome (GOLD analysis project Ga0181401, IMG submission 130130) | Marine viral communities from the oligotrophic San Pedro Time Series (SPOT) site, San Pedro Channel, CA, USA - 24 SPOT_SRF_2011-07-20 | ecosystem: Environmental > Aquatic > Marine > Strait...
ATCACCTTTATTAATTAACCTAGCTAATCTTTTAGCTTCAAGCGCTAAACCTTGTAATGCCTTTTTAGTAGCTATAACTCTTATAGGTAATTCTGCAATGTTATCTGTTTGTGTTAAACCTTTGACAAGCACATCACTTTCCATATCCATCATTGACGATAATTCATCAACTTCTTTATTAGTAATAACTTCACTCCAAGATTTCTTTTGACTATTTTGCATAGCCTTAACTGTAGTATCTATTACTTTTTGAGTATCTTTTGATGATTTAAAATTTTTAACATTAATTGGTAAATCTATTTCATCAGCATTTTTAGATTTAGCAATATTTTCAGCTAGTTGTTTTTCATCTAATAAAACTTCTTTAACAATAGGTTTTGATGTTGGTTGCTCTATTTTAACTTTAACTTCTGCATCAGCAACGTCGTCAGCAATAATTCCTTTACGATTTGCTTCTGCAATAATCTCATCTTCTTGTACTTTTTTAGCTTTAAAATTTGCTACAACTTTTTGATTGTATGATTTAAATGCACTTAAACCTTTAATTATAATATGCAAACCACCGGTAATACCTGCACCTTCTAGTGCTTGTTTTAATTTAGTTACAGCTACACCATCATCTTCTGTATTTAAAAAATCAAACACTGGATTTTTCAATGATGGGTAACGTGCTACTAATGTTTCAATTGCTGTGCCGTCTTCTGGATCAAATGCTGTAACATCGGCTACTGCACCAGCTGCTAGTTCTAAGCCTAAACCTTGTTTTGCTTTTTGTGCAAATGTTTTACCAAGACCAATAAATTTTGATGGATCTTTTACTAATAAAGGCAATTGTTGTAATCCTTTTTTAGCAAAACCATAATTAGAAAAGAAAGCGACAATATCACTATTTAAATTTGCTATTGTACCTTCTTCAGTTTTTAAAATTTCAGGAGTTAAATCAATGCCAGTTTCAGGAAAATATTCTTTATGTATTAAATCTTTATCCCATTTACCAGTAGATACATATTGATAAGCATTTTCACCTAATGAAATCCAAGGATTAATTGCTAAGTTTACAAATTCAGCAGTACCTTCTAAACCTTTAAAAAATATACCTTCAGCAACACCTTTACTACCTTCAACAAATTCAGAAATAAAACCTGTTTCTTTTTCTAGCTCTTCATTTTGTTCTTCAGGTAAATTCCAAGTATATTGTGTAGTAGTTTCGTTAGGTGTTAAATTACCCCACTGATATTTTTCGGTCATTCAGTTGTAGTTCCTTTAATCCAACCTAGTTTGCGCATTAATAATTCTTGTTGCATTAAAAATGTCATTGGATCTTTTATACCGTAAAGTTCCATAGCATCGCGTATTGCGCCGCCTTTTACAGTGTCATCATTAAAAAGTTCTAATTGTAATTGTGCTTCTTCATAAGAACTAAACATTAATGGGATATTAGCAATACGTTCAGATTCTTTTTTTGATTTATATTCACCTAAATTAAAAGGTGCTATATCTTCACCAAATCTGATATCATAATAGTTTTTGATTTCTTGTCTTAATGAATTTGAAAATGTACGTATTCTTGTCATGTCGTATTCATCATCAGGATCAAGACCTGTTTCTTTAATATAATCTATCATAATTTGATTAAATGCATCACCAGCAAAATTACCTTTTAATTGAGCTTTCGGATCATACTTTGCCATTGGTCCACCAGTCATATCATTTATTAATAAGTTTTTTTGATCATTTACAAATTCTACAGATAAAATTTCAGATCTACGTGCTTGCATTAAATTATCGTGTGCTTCACTTTCCGAATATAATTCTTGCTCTAGTTCTGCCCACTCTTTTGATGTTTTTGCATTAAATAAATTTGAACCATTACTGCGTTTATAATTTTTAACTTGGTTTAATATTGAAAAGGCAGCATCATAATTAGCATCTGGTGATCCTTTTACTGCATATTTTTCAATAACTGATTGTGCTGCACTCAATGCAATTGCATTAAATTCATCACCTGTTAAACCAGCAATAAGCTTTGCGTTTGCGCCTTCTGTAGTTATTGTTTCAATAAAATTATTTGTAATACCTGTAGTTGTTGTTTTACCTTCGTCCGTGTAGCTTGCACCTTCCATAAAAATACTATTTTCTAATGAATCTACAATTACGTTTTCTAGGTTTTTTGATAATACATCTTTTTGTCGTTGTTGTATAAATGACGTATAAGATGAACTTAAATTTGCATTAGCAGATGTTACAACACCATTTAAACCTTTTTTAAAAAAGTTACTTTCTTTTTCAAGTGCTGTATTAAAATAATCAACATCATATTTAGTAGACCATTCATTAAATAGTGAGCCGTCTTTATCTTCCCATTCTGAATCAGCTGCAATATTACTATTAATCCAGTTGTTCATTGCTAAACCTTTTTGTGTACTAAATTGTATGCCGTGATTTTTACCTTTAATGTTATCATAAACTGACTGCCAATATGGTGATTGTGTGCCGTCTAATTGACCTTTTGCTACTGCGTCTGCGTAAGATTTAGCTTCTGTTTCACGTGCTTTAACTAATGCATCTCTATCTGTTTTTTCAGTAATTTGTTCACCTTTATAATCTGCATAGGCATTTAAAGCTGGTGTAGCATAATTTTGTAATGTTGTAGCTAAGTCGCGTAATGGACTTCTGCCTACTTGTGGTGCTCCTGAAAATGTACTTTGATATCCCATTATACTTTACCGTAATCGCCTTTCTGGTATCTTGATGTTGATTCAACAGCAGCACTACCTGTTTTAATAGCTAGATCAAACATGTTTGGTTTAGTAACCGCTGGTAAATTATTATAAACTCTTTGCATTGCTGCAAATGCATCAGAACGCGCAAATGTAAATTGTTGATTTGACGTATCAATGCCTGCATTAATAATGTTAGTATCTAAATCAGCATCAAAACCTACATCACGTAGTAAAGCAACAATTTCACCTTTACCTTCACCTGCATTATTTTGAGCTGTAGCTAATGCTGCGCGCTTGTCTCTAGCAATAGCAAACTTTTCTGCAGCAGCTTTTTCATTTGATGCAATACGTTCAGCTTCAATCCTAGTTAAATCTTCACCATACGCAGTGTTAGCACTTTTTCTAGCAACTTCATTTGATGCTGCCTGTGCGTCTGCTTCATCTCGCTTTGCTTGATAATCTGCATACGCTCCAACTGCTTTAAAGCCAAAGTTAGCTATGGCCATTGATACTGGATCACACATTTTTTTTCCTCATTACTAATAAAAATTCTTCGTTGTTCACTCCATATTTATGTTTTAAAGACGGTTTAAATCCACAAAATTGTAACCACTTTAAAGTTTTCCAATTGTCAGGATATACCCAATTATAAATATAATCGTATTTTTCATTTAATAGAGTTACCCAACTTTTACATTCTCTAATAAATTGTTTTGTATCGGCATTTAAATTATCACTTGAAAGTAACCATACTACACCAAATTTTTTAACAAATGGACAATCAGATATACCAAACATACCAACACACTCTTTATTACTTCCTACTATTGTAAATACTTTTGAATTTTTTAATTGAAATGCAGATAATAAACCTTCTAATGGATTTATATTATGTGATATTTTAATTTCGTTTATATCTTGATCTCGCATATTATTACTTAAATATACTGCGTCTTTTAATGTAGCTTGCCTTACATATCCCGTCATGCTCTACGCGACCTTCTATGATAAAAGCTTTCAATTTCAGCAGCAACTAAATGCATAGGTAAAAACGAATTTGTTTCTACAGTTACAGTATGTTTTGTATTTTCTGCTTGCACTGGTACTTTAAATGTACCTGATACAATTGGCGGAGAGTCAATTACAAAAGAAGAGTCTGAAATTATTTGACCATTCATTGTGTAACTTCTTTCATCACGATCTACAGGTTTAATTTTTACTTTAAAAAATCCTGTATCTTCATAATCAAAAGACATAGTACGCACTTGTAAGCGTCCAGATGTTACAGATAACTGACCACCGTTAGGTGATTGTTCTTTTATATACACAGTTGATAATTGATATTTAGAAATAAACTTAGTACCAAATATAGCATTTGGAAAATTACCTACAACATAATATGTAGCACCAGAATTACTTAATGATAAGTCAACACCTGTAGCAGCATCAACTGCAAATAAATTTGCGCGTTCACCATACGGTGACGTGTATGTTGTTTTGTTTGTTGCAGCATCATAAGTTCCAGTTAATTGTACTTTATGATCTAATGCAACATTAAAATCTAAATTAGTATCAGGTAAATTTTGTAGGTCTATTGTATATAACTTACAGTCTTGTAAATCATTAGCTATTACATACAATGTACTTTCAATAACCATACCACCTAAAATTTGCACACCATCAAATATCCATTTTGACCATGATGCTTGTATTTTTTCATTACGATCCCAAAAGTATTTATACACATACATTTCTTTTGCATATGTAGGATTTACATTAGAACTAACACTGTAAGGCGAAGTTGATTCACCATTTATAGTATCATAAGGAAACATAATAATTGTATCTTCCATTGGACACGCAAGCATTGAAGTAATTTTATTTGGGATATAAGTTGATATACCAGCTGTTATATTTACAGAATCATTTGTTAATGTATCATTATCAGCATAGTATTCTCTTACAGCACTATAATCACCTTTTGTTTGTACAAAATATGCATAGTTACCAATTGAAATAGGTGAAACATCATCATTATGTTCAAATGTTGTTGTGGCTTCAATAGAAGCATTTGTTGGTGTAAGTGCACCTTGATCTGATTTTAAAACAAATTGTGTTGTATCAGAAAATAATAGTAATTGTTCGTTATACGACATTGCGTGTTTTAATGTTGATACTTGAGTTGATGATGCTGCAATATCAATAGTATCAGTATCTAAAGAATCTGTTCCTGTTGTTTTAAAGAAATTATAAAACTCTCCATTTTCACTAAATATAATATTTTCTTGTGATAAAAATCCTAATCTATTTTTATAAAAAGTTACATTGTTAATTGTTTTGCCAACAAAAGTAGGATTTGGATTAGTTGCTTCATCACCAGATATACGTTGATTCCAAGTTAATTGTTGAAATGTAAAAGTACCATCATTGTTATTAACTAATGCATGTGGCATTGTAGCTGCATCAAAACCTAAAACAACTCCAGGTCCTACTGTTTCTTTCCAAACACCTTCTTGTTCAAATGATACATAATAATCTGAATAGTTATCACCTGTATCACCAGTAATTTTAATTACACTGTCTGTTGGTGCATAAAATGGTAAATCTTTAAAATCTGATAATTCATCACGCACAACATACATTGCTTGTCCACCAAAACCATCTGATGTATTTATTGTATAATTAGAATTACCGTCTGTCGGTTTAATATCTAATGTTGATGTATAAATTGATGTAGTAAAATAACTAGTAATACCACTATAATTTTTTAAGCCTTGTGTTGTACTTAAATTTGCATTTGTATCTGTACGGTAAGATCTAAATCCAATATCATTAGCTGTTCCGTCCCAATATTGTGATGATGTTCCAAAGCACAAAATATCAGCAATCTTTTTTGTATCTCTAAATTTTGCATCAGTGTCAAAATTATTTCCAGATGGCATTTGAAACTCAACAGCAATTTCATATGACATACTTGGGTGTTGTACTTTTACTTCATAGCTTCTACCGTAATTACTTTGTTTAACATAAACTAATCCACGCTCAATTTTTGCAGCACTAGTTGCTGTACCCATTGCTGGTGATATCGATTTATTTACAACAAACGTATAATCAGCAACAGAAACAAATTTGAAATCTTCTTTAGGATTTGTAGATGTTAAATATGCATTACCATTAGGAAAGCTTACAGTTTTGTTTACACCAGATAAATTCCAAACTTTAACATTTTGGTTTGTAAACGCTGTAATAAAAGCTGTGTCTGCATCACGTTGCACACCATGTATTGCAGCATTAGTTGGATATACATTACTTGAATCTAATGTTGCAGTATAATTTAATGCTGGTCTTTTTGATAATCCTTCAACTAAACGTGATTGTGCGTTTTCTTGTAATTCAGCTTGTGTTGGATTACGCTGTGTTGTTGTTTGTTGGCTAACACCATTAATTAAATTGGGTATACTTTGTGATATAACAGGCATTAATAACTTCTTCTTTGTGTACGGTTAATAATATTAAAAGTAGAATTATTGCCGGTAAGAATATTATAATCACCATTAGCAGCATCAGAACGTTCTGCATTAACAATTGCTTCTGCTTCGTCTTCTTGTGTAAATCCTGCTAATTCTTTTGATCCTAATACTCTTGCTTGAAATTTTCTACCAGCTTTGCAAACAATTAATTTTTTTGCGTATTCAGGAATATGTTCAAAATGTTGTACAGCTATTTCATCAACAGACATTGCAGCTGTAAAAATATCTGTTTTATTTTTTAAGTCGTATAAAAATCCATTACGTAAAGTAATATCATATTGTAATTTTGTTTCTTGGCTTGCATCTATTTGCACTACATTACTAGCAACAGGTATTTTACTATCACTATCTAATGCCAAAGTTTTATTGGTTTCAGTATTAAAATGCCAACCACGAGACTGCACTTCAACATTAGTCTCATCTAAAATTTGTATCGCCATTGCCACATCAACACCGGTATTTCCTGTTATGCTATTTACTGGTGCTTCTCCTATAATACTTAATAAAGTATTAACGGCTTGTAATTCAGTTGTTCCTGTAATTCTAAATGTCATTTTAATCCTTAATAAAAAAGGAGGACCATAAGATCCTCCTTGTTAACAAATAAATATTTAAGCTTACGCTTCTTTAATACCTACTGCTGCTTCTGGTCTTAATACACCATGTCCCATGGCATATTTAGCAACCATAAGTGTTCCTTGTCTTCTGATGTCGTATTCCATCTCAGTTGCAAGGTCCATTAGCTTAACAGTACCAGCCGCAGACGGATGGCATACTAAAGCTACATAATTAGCTAAGTTAACTTGTTGTGGGTTAGATCCGCCTTGTGTAGCTGATCCACCGTCAACACCAGTGTTAGATGATAAATCAGAAGCTACAAAATGAGGTGTTGGTACTAATTCAATACCAGCCACTTTCATTACTCTACCTTCTGCAACACCACCATTATTACCACCTGAGAAGTCAACGTTAACTGCGTTAGTAGCATTTGCTAATTTGTAGTATTCTTCTAACCTTAAGAAACACTTTCTACCTTCTTTTGGTACATAGTGTGAATCTAAAGCTGAAGCTGCATCAAAAAGCTCGTCAATAAGCGCATTAGCAGCAGTTGATGCTGTTGCTGACGCAATACCAGTATTTGTTAATACTGTACCTGCATCGCCACCAGTAATATTTGCTGATCCTTGTGCTGCTTGACCAATAGTTTGTAAAATGTGCTTATCTTTTTGGAAAGCTAAAGCTCTTCCAATTTCGTTTGAGTATGCACTTCTTACGTCCCAATGATTTTTTGCTTCTTCAATATTTGATAAGAAAGCTGAACTTACAAGTAAATCATTAATTGTAATAACTTTCTCATTGTGGTTTACATCTGTCCCTGTAATTTCAGAGCCAGGTGTATGATAAGCAGCAGCTATTCTTCCCATTACTGGAAATGATGCTGACTTACCGTTAGAGATAGATCTAACCATCTCTGCGCCTTGCGTTACACTAGATCTTTCAAAAGCTGTGAGTACTTCTCCTGAAAAGACTTTGAGAAATAACGCGTCTTCACTACCGGAGGCGTTTACCTTACCGATACTTGCTGGACTTGCATTTGCCATTTTTTATCTCCTTTGATAAAATGTTATTATTATTTCTAAAGCTTCACATAATCTAGTTTACATAAATCAAGATTATCCTCCTTAGAGGGTCAAGTTACTTTGACTTATTATGTTTCGCAGTTGCCACATATTGTATGTCGCACAACTATGATTTTTTATTTTTACTTGCGAAATTTCTGGCAGCCGCGACACTACCAAATCCCCATTTTTTAAGCGCTAATGCTTTTCTAGTAGGACGACCTTTTGTATCTTTCATCGGTCCTTTCATACCAGCAAAGCGCGCAGCAAATGAAACTCTTCTTGGATTAGTTCCTTTGCTTACTGGTGCCTTAACACCAAACTTTTTTCTTCCGGCAGCATTTAATCCACCGGAAGGACTTTTATATTTTTTAGCAACCATTACTTTTTCTTTTTCTTTTTAGGAAATCCTGCTTTCATATTGGCATAAGCTTTTGAAGAAATAGTGCTATTCTTTTTACTTCTACTAGTGCCTGCTTTTTTACGAGCATTGATATTAGCGTAAAGACCTTTTTTTGGCATATCTATTATTTCCTATTTCTTTTTTGCTTTTCCGTAAGACATTTTCTTACCAGTTTTTTTAGCAGCTGATTTGGCAGCTTTCATTCCGGACTTCGTATACGGATATTTTTTATTTCCGACTTTTGGCATTTTATTCTCCTATAAGTTTGATTTTGATATTTTATCTTGCACAGCGTTTCTAAAAGCGTCATCTGTACTATAGCGTGGATCTTTCATTGCAGCAGTTACTTGTGCCCATGATTCATATCCACCAGGTGCATCAGAGCTAGCTTTGCCTGATATTAAGTTTGGCTCTGATCCGTTAGCTGTATCAAATCTTGCTTTAAGACCTGTTACAGCAAGTTTAACAGCTTCTAAATCTCCACTGTTAACTGTTTTGTTAAACGCATTTATTTCAGTTGGATTTAAAGCATCTTTTGCCCATGAAGTAATTTCATTATAAGAATCTGCACCACCAACTTCGTTTTTAATTGTTGTTTGTAATTGTTGCGCAATTGCTTCTTGTCCTTGAATAAACGAATCAACATAACTTTTTGGTATTCCGGCTTTTTCTAAGGCCTCATAGGATTTTGTATCTAGTTCACCTTTTTGATTATATTCTTCTTGTAATGCAGTCATGTCAAGACCTGCACTTTCGACAGCTTTTTCAGCTGCATCAATTTCTAAAGTATCTTTTGCTGGCTCTTCTTTAACCGGCTCTTCTTTTGGTTTACCTATTTTAGATTCTAATTCAGCGTATGACTTTGCCATTTCTTCTGGCGTAGCAAATTTTTCTGGCAACCATTCTGGTCTTTCAGATGTTGTTTCAGCTTGTGGCTGTTCTTCAGTTATTGGTTTTTCACTAACTGTTTCTTCTTGTTTGATTTCAACGGCTTCAACCATTATTCATCTCCTGTTGTTGCGCAACCATATCAACAACCTTATTTGCAACTCCTGGAGCTGCTTGTTGCATTGTCTGATTTAATTGAGCTTGTTGCATTTGTTCTTGTTGTGCCTGTTGCTCTTGCATTAATTGTTCTGGAGATTTAATTAAACCTTCAGTATCAATGCCATGACCTGTAGCAATACGTTTAATTAAGTCTGTAAGATTTAACATTTGTACTACTTCAGGATTCATTTGAGCAATGGCACCTATTTCTGCCGTGAATTCTTTTAACTTTTGTAAATCATTACCTCGACCTAAAGCTTCTACACCAGTAATAATTGTAGGTCTTACTGTGCCTTTAGGTAGTTTAGGTATAGATCCTTTAGATGACATACGTTGCATTAGTATTCTAACTAAAGGTAATTGAAACTCTTGTGATAATAATGAATAAACACCACCAAGTGCTGTTTCTAATTCATTAGCCATATATCTTATTTCTTCTGCGGTAACTCTTTCTGCATTTCTTTGCACTGCAGAATTTAATAAAAATGCATATGATAATCTTTCTTCAAACTTTTGTATAGCTTCTGCTACAACTCTTAAATCATATTGTTTTTCAACTTGTAGTGTTGATACATCATCTTTTGATCCCGTAATAATATCACCATTACCGGCTGTTGATAATTCATTTTTCTTTGTTGATGAATTTGGTCTTACCATAAATACAACTTTTGATGATGCTGCAGCACTTTCTACTAGTGCTTGTGATAAACCTTCTAATGATTTTAAATCACCTAAATATTCTTCAACATATCCTCGACCATAATCTTCATTATCTACACGCACCATACGTAGACATTGCCAAGGCATATTATCTTGAGTGTATGTGCCAATTGAATTAGGTAATTTGTAACCGTTTGCTTCTTGACAAACATAAAACTTTTTATTTGGTAATAACGAAACATGTGTATACAACTCAACTGTATCTGTTGATTCAACTTGATCTTGATTTTTTAGTATTACTTCTCTGTCAGCTTCATCAAATGTTAATGGTGAAACTGTTTCTTTAACAACTATTTCTAATAAATTACCTTCTGGATCTCTTCTACATACATATTGTGATAATGGAAAAACACGCATATTATTTTTCTTAGGCATATAAACTAAAGTATTTCCTGTTATAACTAAGTGCTTTAAAGCTTCAAATACAGGAACACGTATTGCTAGCTGTTCAATTTCAGACATAACTTCACGCTCAATTTTACCTAATGATTTTTCTATTTCAGTTTTAATTTCTGGTTGTTGATCCATTTCTTCTTTGGTATTGCCATCAACATTTAATCTAAAAAACGGTTGATTAGGTGGAAGTAATAATAATAAAAGTTTACTTGCTAAATTATTAACGCCTCTAGCACCGACTGATTGGTATGGTGTATATAAATCAGATGTATGATTTACACCATCTTCAGGCAATAGCGCAGGCAATGTTAATTCTGAACATTCGCGACCACGATTTAAATAGTGTTCACGATACTCAGTCATATCATTATAACGCTGTTTTGCAGTTTTATCTGAATATTCCATTATTTTTAATTAGGGATTTCAAGACCAGCAGAAGCAACCGGAGCAGAGTTGATAGAAGTTTGTAATTTCTTTGTACCAACTTTGTTCTTTTTAATTGTTTTTGCTTCGTCTTGATCTTCTATCTCTATTGTTGGAGACATGTCTTCCATATTACGCGCTGAAGTAGTCGCCGCTTGTGGTGCTGGCGCTGGAGTAGTAGGCGCTGGAGGAGGACTTGATGATCGACCAAAACACATATTATTATTTCCTTTCTTTATTTAAAAAGTTTTTTTATTTTATATTTAGCTCTAGGGACTGCATAAGTTCTATTAAGTCCTGCTTGCATTTGTGCTGCTAATTGAGAATTATTTGTTGGTTGTTTCATTACAAAATCTGGTTGAACACTATTTTTGTTATCACTTTTTTTATTATTAACAGTAGACGAAGTATCTGTTGCCGGTTGTTCCTGTTCTATAGGATCAAACACATTGCCATTATTGTATAATAATAATGGGTTTTGTTCAGGTTGTGGTGTAGATCTACTACTTCCTAAGCACATTATCGTCCTTTCTATTTTTAAGTTCTAATAACCAATTAATAACATCTCTTTGCCCTGCTTTTCGCTGCACTTGATTTAGTGTAGCATCTTCAGGTGGATTTATTAGCGGAAAAGTTTCGTCTAAAAGTTTTACTAAATCATCAATATTAGTAGGTAATACTAAATCTTCTGATGTAACTTTAGTACTATTTTTCCTATAGAGGTGCCTGTTTTTCATTTAATCCCACCATTTATTAGAAAGTCTATGTATTGTTTTGCTTTATGTAAGTCTTCAACGCCACCTTTTTGGCGATAACGACATATGTATTTAATAATATTACCTTCACAAAAACCTAAATTGTTTTCCATTATAAAATTAACAGGTTGTATTTTATGTTGATTGTAATGTTTTGGATCTATTTTATCTTTGGCTGCCATTGTGTTACTTCCTTACTTTTAAAATTATAATCATTTTTGTTGCGTAGTATGTAAGCCATACGCGCTTGCACTAATGCGTCTTCTTCTGTTAACTCTGCTTTATTAAATGCATTAACAATAACCGGCCAATAGTTATTGTCTTTTGCAGTATTAAGTATTGCTTCAGCTTTTTTAGGCCCAATTGATGGACAACCAGCAAAGTTATCTGTTGAATCACCAACTAAAACTTGCATGGCAAAATTATAATCAGCTTGTTCTTTTGATATTTTAACTACATCTTCGCTATTTGATGATAGTAAACATGGCACAGATTTCATATCTTTATCAATACTAACAACAACATATTCATGATCTGCTGTAGATTTTTGTGAATATAATCCCATAAGATCATCAGCTTCTAAAATGTTTTCACATAAGCAATCATATTTTGTTTCAGCATATTCGCGTAATGCATTTAATATAAGTGGCTTTCTTCTATCTGCTCTGTTTAGTTTATATTCAGCAAAAATTTTTTTTCTAAAATTGTTGTACCCTGTTAAACATATAATAGCATTTGTAGCTTGTAAGTTTTCTATAAAAGCTTTGATGCGTTTATCAAATAATGGTATGCCGTGATTAACATCAGAATGTAACGTCCACATACCGTTGCCCCAATCTGTTGCTATTTCACATTGTGAGGCGACTTGATAAAGAATTATGTCACCATCAATCAGCAACGTTCTTTGTTTCATTATTAACTCCTTTGGTTTTGTTGTAATTAAATATGGATAAAATTGTTCAAAAATTTTTTCAGCAAATGTGCTAACTAATTTTATTTCGTTAGGAGAAGCATCAGTCATTATACGATTAGCCATAAAACTTACCCATATAATATTACCTTCAACGTAGCCTAATTCAGGAACAATTCTGTCTATTGTTGGTTGATGATTATATTCATCAAAATTCATAAATACATTTAAAGCAGGGCATTTAAAATTTGTTGGAAAAATATCTAATAAATATTCAAACGTAGCATTGAATGGAATATTTTTATTTTTAGCTCTGTATTTAATTTTAAATACTCTACTAAGTACTTTTTTTTTAATGTATTTCAGACCAATTAGTTCCGATTCTGGCGTCTCCTGTAAGCTCAACTCGTAGTTGTAAGCTTTGACCAGCGTTTCTAATTGCATCAATTGCTTTTTTGGCAACTTCATCGCAGTGTTCCTTTGTTGTCTCTATGATTATTTCATCATGCACCCAAGCCACTAATTTTGTTGTGTCATTAAATATTGGTCTTAGTTCATGAATCCATTGTTTACAGACAATGGCACCGCTCCCTTGCAAAAGTGTATTTAAAGCACTAAATGCAGCTCTAACTGATATTTTTCTTTTATCTAATCCTATTAAATATCCGCGTTCAGCTTTTTCTTGTACAGCTTCAATTAAATTATTTAATGCTGGCATTTGTTCTAAAAATTTCTTTTTTAATTTAGAACCGTCTCGCATATTGCCACCAACTACAGCACCAATTTTAGCTGCACCCGCACCGTAAAGAAAGCTGTAAATAAAACGTTTAGCTAAATCTCTTGTTTCAAGTCCTGCTGCTTTTTGATTTGCTGTGTGTACATCACCATTAACAACAATATCAGCATATTCACCGTTATCATATTTTGCCATGTAGTGTGCAAGCATGCGTAATTCTAATCCAGATACATCAACACCAACTAATATTTTGTTTTCTGCAGCACAAAATAACTCTCTGCATTGTTTGCCATAAGGCGCATATACAGCAGGTACTTGAGCTATATTAGGATGTGAATGTGTAGCGCGTCCTGTAACAGCACCATTTGTATTAATACTTCCGTGTATTCTATTATTACGTTCTTGTTTTAACCATGCTTGTGCACCTTCAGCCAACATGCCAATTCGTTTTTGTATTACAAAATATTTACTTAATAATTTTGCTTCCGGATAAGCTAATGTGTTTAAAATTTCTTCGTCCATTTTTGGTTTACCATCAGCAGTAAAATCTTTTGGCTTCCAATTTTTTACTGATTTTAATCTATCAACAATATGATCTCTTGAACCCGGATTAAACGTTATTGTTTTTACTTTAGTAAATGGCACACCTTTAACATAACCACGTGCTTTATTATTTACCTTTGGTATAAATGGTGTTTTAATTTCCCATGGTGGAAATGTTTCATTTAGTTTTGTTTCTAAATCATTACGCTCTTGTATTAATTCAGCGTACAAAGTTTCTGCTTTTTTTAAATCAAAACCAATACCGTTACGCATCATTGTAGTACAAATTGTTTGTAAACTATGTTCAAGATGCAATGATTGTTCTGCATAATTTTTTTCAACTATTTTGTTGTACAATGTGTAAGTTACTTCAACATCTTGCACACAATATTCTAGCATTTCTTTTGTAAATACAGACCAATCTGTTTCTATTTCTTGCTTGTTGTTTCCTAATCTAACACCCCAAGCTTTTAAACTATGGCGGCCAATAAGCTTTGTTGGAAAGCCTTTATTAACCATTTTAAAATCACGTTCTTTAATGTCTGCCCATATTAAACGTGTTGCAACTAAAGTATCAAAAACATTTTTTGGGTATTTAAAATTAGGAAATAATTTTTTTACAACAGGTAAATCAAACGCAATAATATTGTGGCCAATTACTGTATCTGCATTTTGTAGTGCTATAACACCTTCTTCAATAGTGTCGTTATAATATTTATACACTTGGTTTGTTTCAATATCTTTTAAAACAATACACCATATTTGTGTTGTCTGATCTAACAAGCCATCAGTTTCTATGTCAAAACAATATTTCATTTTACTCCTTAATGTACTGTTTGTACTGTTACCGCTATTAATTCTGCTTCAGGATAATCTGTAATTAAATCGTTAATCATTATGTAAATACGAACAGCATCCATATCTTTGTGTACTGGTATTGTTACACGTTTATTTGTTCTTTCAACTTTACGTAAAGCTGTTAAAACCAAATTAGTTAAATATGTGTCATAACTCGGTGTTGTTTGGTTTGTCATACTCGATTAATCTTCCAGTAATTGGATTATAAATAAGTTCACCGGCTTTTCCTGTATCGCCACTGAAACGGTTTTTTAATATTCGCATTGTAGTTACGTTTGAATTTTTTTCACTTTGCTGATTGCGCTCTAAACCAATTACTATATCAGATAATTGACCAATACCTGCTGATCCTCTTAATTGTGACAAAGATGTGTGTGCACCTTCTTCGTGACCTTTTTCTGCTGGTCTTTTTAAATGAGATACAAGTATTAATCCAATACCTGTTTCTTCTACAAGTGATCTTAACTTTGTCATTGCATTATCAATAGCACGACGTTCATCACCACCTTCTAAACCTGATACAACAATACTTATGTGATCTAAAACAATGTAATCACAGTTGCAGCTTATAGCTAAATATCTAATTTTATTAATAAGATTATCTGATTCTAACGAACCAAAATGATCATAAAATAAAACATTACCTTTTGATAATACTTTATTAAAACTTTTTTCTAAAACTGTTGTATCAACATCATTATCAATATGTAGTGGTTTATCTAAATCAATTGATAATAAACTTAATGCAGTTTTTTTAACTGATTCTTCTAATGCAATATAACCAATTTTTTTATTATGTTTTACAATTAAGTCATACGCAATTTCTCTGCATACTAATGATTTACCTATGCCACTTCCTGCAGTAATTGTAACTAATTCACCTTTACGTAATCCATATGTTTTTGTATTTAATGTTGGATAACAATATGGAACAGATTCATTAACATCTTTTTCAGCTATTGTTTTAAATAATGTTGCACCATCAATAATACCATCAGGTCTATATACTTTTGCGTCATAAATGCATTGCACAAGTTCTTTAACTTTACCTGATACTAGCATTTCATTAGCATCTTTTAATGGTAATACAGCAATGCGCGCTTTACCTGGAGTAAACAAATCTGCGCATTTTTTAGCTGCTTCTTGTCCAACAGCATCTTGATCAAAACAAAATACTACTTGTTCATATGTTTGTAAAAAATCTAAACTATTTTTAATATCTTTATCAGCTGCAGGTGCGCCATTTTTTATAGATACAACTTCCCATTTATTACCAAATGCTTGACTAACACTTAAACAATCAATTTCACCTTCAGTAACTATAATTCGTTTACCGTCTTTGTTCTTAAATAATTTTTCACCAAAAAGTTTTGCTGATTTAGCATCACCTTTCCAAGCAAATGTTTTATCTTTATATCGAAACTTTGTTGCAGCACCATAATCCATAATATGGCATTGCTTATTATTATAAACACCAACACGATAATTATAACGTTTGCATGTATCAATACTAATTTTACGTACATTTAAACTTTTAAATTCACCGGATATGTTTGATGATAGTTGAGCATCTGTTACGTTGCCTTCAACATATTTACAGCCAAAACAATAAGCAGAATCATCGTCATATCTTGCTAGATTATCTTTAGATCCACATTCAGGACAAGGTTCATGTTTAACAAAATTAGCCACGAGCACTATTCCATAATGAATTTATAAAAGTTTCACCGTCTTTAAATTGACTATGCGTAATTATAAATGGTGTGTCCCATACATTGTTTAAACAATGCTTTGCTTGTTCCCAATCTCTTTTATACAAATGTTGCGAACCAGCATTAACAGTTAATGTTCCAAGTTTATAATTAACATTGTGCATAGATTTTAATTGCAACAAAATATAAATTGAAACACAAGTAAAATTAAATACATCATAAGGCCAACCTAACCAGGCGTCGCTTGATCTCATATTAGCAATGCAATGTATTGTGTTGTTACGTATGACAAATTGCAAGTTTGTAGTGCAAGGTATATCTTTACTTTGCGGTGGTTTTTCTCGCCATATATTAATAACCGCTTGTCTTGTATATGGATCTTGATCCAATAAATTAATTACATAAGATATTTGATCAACAATTTTAGGACCGTAGCTGCCAAAAAATCTAACGCCGTCATCACTAAATTGTGAAATCATTTTTGAATAAGGTGCAATTGTACTAACTCTGTTATCACCAGATAAAATCCAAGCAGCTTCAGCATATCTAAATTGATTACCAAGTTTACGCTCTGGTATATTTAAAAAGGGTTTAGTCATATCAATACAACTTTGATAACCTATTAATTCTTTTGTAAAATGGGTACGTGGTGAAGATAATTCACCTTTATCTAATAAATCAGATAACATTTTTTTCCATACAGTATTAATGTTCAAGTGCAAACCTCCTTACAAATTGATCTAATGTTTCTATGGTGTAATCAAATATTATAAACTCTTTGCATGTATCAAATAAAAATTCATACATGTCGTAGACATTTTCAACAGTTGAAAAATCTTCTTCATTGTCAGCTGCTCGCATTGCAAAGCGTGTTGCCACAAGATCTTTTGGTGGCAAGCAACCTATATAAATTGGATCATATGTTTCTGCTTCGTGTTTAAGATCTGTAATATTGTATTCAATTTTTTTACGAAATAAATTACCGTACACAAATTCACTTGGCCAAAAACGATCTATAATAATATTCTTTTTTTCTAAGCTTTCTATATGTGAAGCACGTAAATATTTATGCTTTTTTAATATGTTGCGATTTAAATCTCGCCATACAAAATTTTTATCTTCGTCTAAACTGTTATGTATATACGAATGTTTTGCAAAATGATTTAATAAATGTTTTGCTAAAGTTGTTTTACCTGAACAATCAGGTCCTTCCAATATTATCCTCATATTATTTCAGTTACTCCATAATGCTTAGATGCAAATTCAATAATACGGTCTAAAGATTTTTGCTGCTGCTCAGTGTATGATGTATCTTTTTTCTTGTCTGTAGTTAAACCACCAACAATTAAAACAGATATAGCATCTTGTCTGTCGCTGCCGATTTTATTTATATCACGACCTTTTTCTAACGTGCCATCAAGTCTAATAATAAAATGATGTGCAATACCTAAATTACCTTTTGCTAATTCAGCTTTATGTAAATCATGTTTAGTTAATTTTTCATTAGGCACCGTATTTGTGCGTGTAATTTCAATTACCTTTGTTTCTTTTCTATTTTTAAGTCCTGTTGTTTTTATCATGTAGCCATTCCCTTGGTATTTTTGCATCACAAAAATCAAAACCATATTTGTTACACCACATGGCATAAGTAGTTTTTGATTTTTTGTTTAATTTTAATTTTGAATTACTAAAAACAAATCGAATATCTAATTCAGGATTTTGTTCTTTAATTAGTAAATGTTTCTGTCTGTCTTTACTGCTGAATAAACCTTTTACTTCGCAAATAATTCCATTTGATAGGATAAAATCAGGCTTGTAATAAGATGGTTTTGCAGGTTTTAAATAGTTCACTTTTAATGTTTCATACTCATAAGAAATATTTAAGTCGTCTAATTGTTTTGCAATCTTAACTTCAAAACCTGATCTATATCCTAGTTTGCGTACAGCTTTACTTGTGTAAGTTGATTTAAAAGTCATCAAGAGAGCTTTCGGCAGGTGTTTCAACCGGCGTCATAGTCTCTCCTTTATGTTCGTAACCTTCTTCCGCAGTAAAGCCAAAGCTTTGTGATGATCCTGAATCACCAGTCACAAGTTCAATAACTTGAACTGCATTTAAATAAAGCGTAATACCTTTATTACCTCCTGCTGAATACGCAGCTGCAGTTGCAGAAATTTTAATTTGTGATCCACCAAATACATTTACATCTTGCATTGGTTTGCCTGCTGCATCAAACAAAGCAGGTTTATTTTTTGTTTTAAATTTAAAAACATAATTGCCTGTTTCTTTGTTTTGATCATCAAGTTCTTTTGAATAAGGCATTTTACCTTTTGTATTTGGAAAATGTTTTTCAAAATGTTTCTTAACTGATGCTGCAATACTTTTTGCTTCATCTGCTGTTAATACTAAATCTGTTTTATAAATGCCATCAGCATCAAATTTAGTATCAGCTTTTATTAACCACGGATATTTTGCAATACCTTGTGGCGTTGTTATTTTTAGATATTTATCTTTATTATCCATTAATAATTAACTCCTTTAGTTTCTATGACGTGTACCAATTAATACACAAGTGCATTGATTAACTGAAAAAATAGTCAGCTTTCAATACTTCGTTAATATCTAAGTTACCTTTTTTTGGTAACTCCGGGATTTTGTGATGGTGTTTTTCTGGTATGATTGCTAATGCATATTGTAAAAACGTTTCTAACGGATCTACTTGTGTATACAAATCAACAAATGCTTTGCGTAAACATTCATTTAATACTCCTTGATTAGCTGCGTGTGTACCAAAAGAATCATGCACCATTGCAAAATCAGTTATGCCTTTTTCTTTTGCATAATTTGTTGTTAACAACATTGTTGTAGCATCGAGTGCATGCACAAAGTTCGGTGAGATACCGTTAGCTTGGCGACGCTTATCAACTTTATTTGTTGTTGATCGTATTCTAATTCTACCCATCATGCGTGTTCGCACAACGGTTTCTGTACTAGAATAATAAGCTTGTTTAACTGGAAACCCTAAAGGTGTTAACCAAAAGACAGGTGTTTTTTGTTCAGCACATAAACGAGCAACTTTCTGCAGCCACTCCATTGCTTTTGGTGCTTTAATAACTACATCACCAATTGAATCCCAAACTTTACCAGCTAAATAAATTGCTTGTTTTTGTCGATCAGTAAATTGTAAATCTTCACCTTTATCAATACGCTTTTGTATATACTCATCAACAAATTCTGTAGCTGAGTAACGTGTTGATCCATATGGTAAAGTCATTACTGATCTTTTTGTTGCTTCTCTTGTAATACCTACTGATTTCCAATTTTGTGAATATGTAGAATCATCTTCATTTAATTTACTTTTAACAACATTGGTAACCATATTATAAATGTCATGTGGTTTATTTGATGATAGTAAATTAACAGCTTCACCACCTACTTCATCGCGTAGCATTGCACTGAAGTGCTGCAAGCCATTGCATGAACCGTCTGAATGAACAGATAAATCTGATTTATATGATTTACCTTCTTTTAAATATCCAGCCCACTCAAAGCATGCTGCTAAAAACTGAAATGGTTTATCTGCTTCTTCCCAAAATTTATTTTCAAATGGTACATCAGCACAATGAGCAATAACATCAGAGTGTTTATGTACCCAAGCAACACGTTCATCAAGTGATACTTTGTCATAACCATAAGTATTTGCTAAATGTATTGCTAAATATCTTACACCAACATCACCAAGTTCTTTTGCTTCACCAAATAATAATAATGCTTTTGCATAATCAGGTCCTTGTGGATTTAAATATGGCGACACAGGATATGCACGTCCTCTAAAATCTAATGTCCATACAAAATATATGTTTTCAAATTTTTCAAACTTTTCTGCAAGATAAATAGTTTTAGCAAGTGCAAGTCTTTTTGATTTAGTTCTTTCATTTGATGTATAAACAGCAACAGCTTCAGCTTTCCATTTTTTTAAACTGTCTTTATTAACTGCTATATCATGTGGTTTATTTGGTAAATCTAATATTTCGTTATTAATAAGTTTACCTCTCGATCTGTTGCCATCATTAAAACAAGTTTTTAATACTTGTAATATTTTTACATTTACTTTAAATTTTGTACGCTGCAGTGCATTGATTGCATTGTAAATTTCAGGCATGTCGTATTGTTTTAAGTTTTCAAGGTAATTCATATGTGAAGTAATACGATGACCTTTAACTAAATAAATACCTTTTGTTTTTCTGTACCCACCATTAAACGGATTAGTCCAATCATTTGGTACTACAACCATAGGAAAATGTTCTGGATTTAAGAACTCATTAAAGTTATTAGAATTTTTAATCCACTCTAATGTTTTGTCTTCACATACAATAACATTATAAGTTTTACCTCGATATGGTTTAGGTTTTATACTTATTGCACCAGTTGTTTTAATAAAAATATCAAACAATGCTTCGCCAACATGTAGCTTTTCTTTTACAGACCAAGGAATATATTTGTATTCAATTTTCTTTTGTGTTTGATTAAGTTTATATTTTTTATAACCGTAATGCACAGATCTTGAATCAATATCAGTTATAATTTTTTCTATTAAATATGGGTTTTCACCATGCAATTGATTTGCCCATATCTCATCTTCAATTTTACCACCTAATGCTATAGCTGTTGCAGTAAACTTTCTACCTTTTGTACTGATAGCATCAATTATAAATCGAATGGTAATTGTGGCTGCAGTGTAATGATCAATATCTTTTAGCTTTTCATTTGATATTAATTTTGGTCCGGTGCTTACTTGCTCAAGCTTTTCTTTTATTGCTGCAGCAACTTGTTGTACTGTAGCAGCCGTTATTCGTTTTCCGTAAGGTGTTAAAGATTCTGATTTTTTTTCTACGTGTTTTAAAACTCGATCAGCAGCACGTTTACCACCGTTTAATCGTGATTCATCTTCAAGCTCTAATTGTCTGCGCTCTAGTGAGTAATCCATTAAGTTTCCTTCCTGTGTCACATTACTGTGTCACAATTTGTATTAATGTATTTAATTAATACACCAATGTATAGTTAATATTTATTATAGGAAATTTAGGAATAACGAATTAATACACTAGTGAATTATCTGAAAAAGATATTTTAAGTCTTTTGTCAAATAATTCACTAACGGTTTTTCCAAAGTTTCCCGCCGTTTTCTTTGCTTTGTTGTTTCCTTTCAGTCTCATTTTGTGTCGTATGTCGCAAGACACGTCACAGCTTTGGTAGCCTCGGCCGGACTTGAACCGGCACTCCCAAAAGGGCACGGATTTTAAGTCCGCTATGTCTACCATTCCATCACGAGGCCTACTAATTTAATCATTTAGCACGTTCACTGCTTGTTGTAAATTAGAAGGTGCAAGATGTGCGTATCGTAATGTTTGATTAAGTGATTTATGTCCTAACCACTCTTTAACAACTAACAACGATACACCTCTTTGTACTAGTCGTGATGCACAAGTATGTCTACATACATGTAGTACAAACTCAGGATCTTTAGCAAATCCCATTAAATCGCGTGCATAGTTCCATTGAAATTTAATATCTGAATCAGTAATACCTGCAAAAGGTTTTTCTAAGTCTTGATATTTAGCTAATATTTTTATAGCTCTGTTTGTTAACGGAACAGTACGATCTAATTCGTTTTTATTTTTATAGCTTGACGCATTGTTGTTGACAATATGTCTGTTTTCCAAACGTATTAATTCTGATTTTCTAAAACCAGTATCAATCAACACTTCAATAAAGTCTGCCATATAATTAAATTGAGCAGCACGTAAAATATTTAATAGCTGCTGCTCTTCTTCCGGCGTAAAGTATCTGCATCTACCTTTGCCTTCTTTTAACCACTCAATTGTAGGTTTAAATTGTATAAACTTACGCTTGTGTGCATACGATAACATTTTAGATAATGCTGCAAGCTTACGATTTATTGTACCATTTGAATTACCTTTATTCATTAATGTTACAATCAACTCGTCAATAACAACTTCATCTACTTCTTTAACATTTGTATTTTTACCTAAAATATCAATTACAATGTTGGCATTATATAGCTGCTTTGTATCTACTTTGCTCCAATATCTATCAGCTGTTTGTGCAAACAATGCACTCATGGATAGATTTTGACGTGATGAAGGCTGAATATTACGTAAAATTTCTTTTACGTTTTGTCCTTTTGCCAATGCATCACGCGCCATTGCTTCTAACACTTTAGCATGACTTTCTGTTGCAACGAACGTATCTCTAAATCGTACACCTTTATGTGTTACATCAACCATATACGTGCCGTTGCTTGATCTTGCTCTTATTGCCATTTAAATTACCTCCTTTAAATTATTAAATAACGTTACACCGCGTGGTGTTAACTTAACAAGTTTTGATCGTCTTTCAAACGGATTTTCAAAAGCTTTTACTAAATCTGGGCCTTTCGTTCTGTATCGCGTATATGATGATAGTAACGCAACATTACGGCTGCAGCTAGCTTGTGATATTCCAACAAGTTCTGCAAGTTCAGACATTGGAATATCTTTCGGGTGTGCTTTTGCAATCTCTAAAAACAAACTCATACATTGAGCTTGCATTTCAGGATAATGATTACGAAACAACTCTATAACTTTAAGTAGTTTCTGGTCTTTAGTCATAAACAATCTCTCCTTTGTATAATTACCCATAATTGCAAAAAAATAAAATGTACACGGTTTTCAATAGTAATTTTTAATAACGAAAAATGTACAATCTTATATTTGCAAAATCAATAATACGTTCTTCTTTCTTTTTGGTATAATTAAACCAACACCATTTTGAGTATTTTTCAAAATATAACTTACAGATACCTATGTTAAAATACATACGAACCTCATCATTCCTGGCGCATTGATCTGATCTGTAAAAAATCCATTTTGGCTGCCAAGACCAAGGCTCGTACGCTTACTACTAGCTGAGTACCAATATTTAATATTAGTCATATGTCTGTCCTTCCATTAAAATTTTATGTATATCCGGTGCAAGCCAACCATTTGGCTTTACACAATCGTATGTTTCACTTCTATCTGATTTCCCCCTAACTTTTTTCATGTTTGCTTCATGCACAGCTTTCCATGCTGCAGCAAACGGTAAATTATATAACCAAGCTGTACCTAAAATAATATATGTCAAATCCACTAGTGCATCAAGTGCATCTGCGGAATTATTACGTATAACTGCATCTTTTAATTCATCTAGCTCTTCTTGTATAAAATTAATACGAAATCTCATCAGTTCGTCATTGTTAACAACAGCGTTGTTGCTTTGATGATAGTTGAATTTTTTGTGAAACTCAGCAATGTCTTGTAAAAAATTATTCATTTGGTGCCGCACCGTCCTGAATAAATGTATCGTACATTACTGATTTTAACGCATCTTTAAGTTTTAAGTATTTTTCTTTATAATTTATATGTGTTTCGTTTTTATGCTGCATTTCTAATTTTGTTTTTAAATCAATCTGTTGATCAATAGCTACGTTTAGCTCATGTTCTAAATGTTTATTTCTTGTTTGTTCCATAAGTAACTCGTTTTCAAGCTGCTTAATTCTTTCACGTTCTGTTGTTTCGTAAGTTAATCTGTTATCGTTTGGTTTTTCCATTTATGTTCGCTCCTTGGTGTATATGGCCTGAGCTTCATTGTATTCACGGCATCGGAGGACGAAGATAACTATAAACTTCGCTACCACAATAAAGCTCAAGACCATTTTCAATGCTTGGAAGATAAGGCTATGTTTGTACATAACCGTGCATGAGTTTTGAAAGGTAGATCTTCAAGCATCGAAACTGTTTAAATTTTGTAGTCTATAAGGTGTACTAATTAATTCACTTGTGTATTGATCATGGCCAACGTTTTGATAATAACAATGATCGTTTAACGCACAAACAAACCAGATAGACACATACAAAAAACCAACAACGAAAGCTGCAGCAGCTAATTCAACAATAAATAATAATATACGTTTCATTAGATAATTTCCTTTTCAGTACAAAAAGCCGTCATGTAAACGTCTTTTGGCGTTGATGATGATAGTGAATTTGCATATGCAAGACATTGGTTTATCGAATTATATGGCTTATAAAATTCTTCGATTATGCATGTTTGATCTAGCGGTGCAGCAGCGTTCTGAATGCAAACAAATAAAATCATAAATATTTTCATTCAAGCTCCTCCAATCGTAAATTCATTTCACGCGTAAACTCAGAATAATTCGTTGAGTTCAGGTCAAAATGCGCCTGAAACATTTCATGTGCCTGTTTCATGCAATACGCATCAAAGTCTTTTCTTGTTGTTTTGACATCAAATTCGAAACTAAATTCAAATGTCGCCGTCATTTTGTGCACACGGTTTAATCCGTTTTCATTGCTGCTCATTGTTATTTATCCTCTTTTTCTACAGTCACAGACCAGTTTTTTTCTAACCATTCTGAAATTTGTTTTGTTCTGTTTGGCGTCAAATCCATATGATTAGTTTTGTTTCCCTCACCATCAGATATCTGAATTTTAAAACCATATGTGCCATTTACTAATTTTTTAAATTGATTTTCTAAATATTCTTTATCAGTCATTGTTATTTTCTCCTTTGTTGTTGTTTTCGTGTTGATGATGATAGTGGCAAAAAACGCCACATCACATAAAATACTGATATTAATAATAATAAATCGGCGCCATCAAGACCGTGCAAAAATTTCATTATAAACACCTTTCAAGCTCACACCAAAACGTATGTGTGTATTTTTCTAAAAGCATTTCATGAACACGATCACGCATTTTTAAAAGAAACGGCGTCATGCAACGTTGATGCATATGTTCGTTATAAATATCTTCTGCAAGTTCAGATATATTACGATCGCCTGTTCTGTACGCCATATAAACGTAGTTTTCTGTGTGCAAATTATCGTTAGTATTTTCTTTTATAAGCTGTAAGAAATTACTTTTACTCATTGCAATGATATCGTCGTTATTAAAATCTAATCTGTAATCGTTTGTTACTATGTCCATTATTCTCTCCTTTTTAAAACACGAGTGCATTGAAGCACTCGCGTTGATGATGATAGTGATTATTTGATCGCTTTCATGACTTGATCGATGTATTTCTTTTGCATTTCACGAGCTTCAATTTCCCACGGTAAATCGAGATATTGTGCATGTGAAAGACCATTTCCACATCGATATTTTTTATCATTCCAATTTGCACTTGTGTTTGTATCTTTTGATAATTTTCCAAGTTTGTATTGTTGACAATGTGTCATTTCATGAATGATAGTTGAAACTATTGATTTCAAATTGTATCTTCGAAGATCAATTGAAATACGTTTACGTGTTGCATTATAATTTCCGACAACATTTCCACGTATATTTCTGATTAATAAATGTAGATGTTTTACATCTTCACAATCAAAAATCTTTTTACATTCATCAAAAGCTTTAATTAATGTATCTACATTTTGATTGTAATAATTACGAAGATATGCGTCATCGTTCTTAACGTTTCCTCTTACAAAAACGTCTTGTCTTACTTCAGTTGTATTTGGCATCGTTATCTACCTTTCAAATAAATAATTGATTAAATAAACGATACACTTGTGTATTGAATAAACATCGAAAAAAATTAAGGGCTGTGACAATAGTGCACAACTGTATTAATTAACGTTAAATATGAAAAAATAAAAACACATCAGAAATCCATTTTAATGATCGTAGAACAACATTTGATTTTTGTGATAATTCATATTAGATTTTATTTTGTGACGTTTCTTTGTGTATTTAAACGGACACAAGATTTTTATGATTGTCTTATTATTATATATAAAATGTATTTGTAAAAAAATAAAATGCCCACACAAAAGAATATACGTAAATATAAATCAAAAATAAAATTCAAAACGAAATCATAAACGAAATAAAATTAAAACGAATGTAAGTAGATAAAACATCTTTCATTTTTATATATACATCAATAATTATACAAAGCTTTGTGACGAAATTTGTGACATGACTTTTATTTTTTTTAAAATCGTAGTTCGTTTTTGATGATAATTTTTTTTGTAGACGAAAAATTCGTCATGGGGGCTAATTGCGTTGGGACTATACGATAAGCCTCTTAGATTTTTTTACCAAAACTGAAGATCCAGTTCTTAAGCTCACTACGCATCATAAGCTCCGTTAAGAAGTTACCATATGCATTCACAACAAACTCTTCCTCTTTATCCTTTAGTGAATACTGGTAATACCCAACGTGCATCATTTCGTGTAACACAAGATTTAATGCGTCCTTACCACCAGCTTCAATGATGTCTTGATCTAGGTATACTTTATACGGCGGATTACAGTTAAATGATCCTTGCTGCTCAGCTAAATGATAACTAAGCTCATGTGATACCAATACCAATTCAACATCAAAAGCACCAATTGTTACCTTTTTAGGTAGTGTTACTTTTGTTTTCATAATCTTTATATAAATAGAAGGTAAAGTCTTACACGCGAAGAGTGCGTAAACCTCAAAAGGAGGAAGGAGAGAACTTGAAGATTACATAAACTTTACCTTCTATAAGGTGTACTAGTTGCTGTGGTTGTGTACAGTAAAGTAAACTTAAGAATACTTAGGATATCTACACTAGTAGTATCTTAAAGCCCAGGGATCCTATTCAATACGTGTACCAATTTTTTTGTGTACTTTTTTATTAAAACCTGAAAACTTTGCACTATGCGTAGAACTAAACAAGAAGAAGAACTATACACTGCAGCACAAAAATATTTTTTATTGTGTGATAAAACGTTTGTCTCTGAACATACACATCAGAGATATCCAAGATTTGTAGTATGGGATATTCAATATCAATGTGATGCTGAAAAGACGTTTTATTATTTAAAAGATGCGTATCAATATATGCTTACACTCTATAAAGATCGTAAAGCATCTAATACTTTATTAAAATTTGTGCTCGATAAAAGGCGAAAGAAACCATTATCTTTTGCTTAAAGCCAACTAGCAGCTGGCTGTTTGTTACGGCCAGTTGCACTTTCCATGAAGTTATCTAGCTCTTGTTGCAGAAGCATGTCTCTATGCTCATCTAAAGCCGTTTCTTGGTCATTATCTAAGTACTCTGTCCAATAGTTAACTCCAATAGCTAATGTATCAATTAAGTCATCATGTCTTAATGATCCCTTATCTCGGGTAATTCTGGACATCTGAAAGAATAACCTATGATTTTGTTCATGGTTATTAAAATCATCATGTATTAACTTTTCGTCAACTACTAGCCTATGTTGATTCATTACAGGCTCTAATGTGTCTATAATTCTTTTTTCTTTTTGTATGTTATGTCTTACTTCTTGCATGCTGCAAGGATAAACTTTTTGTAATATTGGATATAATATCTGATTAAACATACCGTCACCCATGTTACTCTCAATAATTATTTGATTAACTTGCTGATGTTTAGCTATATTAGCTAATTCTGTTAGTGTTCCTTCACTATAGCCACCTTCTAGTGCACCAAATGCTGTCAAATATAATATTCCGTGTAGCATTTTAACGACAACATAACCTGTTTTATCGGCACCACGTCCTGATGGGTCAATAGCCATTACAGATCCGTCAAAATCTTTATATTCTTCAGATACAAACATTGGTCCGGTAAACATATCACCTTTAAGGCCAACATTTGGTAAATTTGGATCTAATGATTTAATTTGATCTTGGCTTGATGCCCATAATATTTTTGTAGGCGCTTGCTGCCAAGTGCTGCTGCCAGATAATACTATTAAATCATTAAGTTTTAATGGGTATTTATTTAAATCACTAAGTGATGTGTCTAATTGAAACTGTAAAGCAAAACCAGAGCGACCATATGAACTTTCGCGTTCTAATAAATCTGTTTCATCAAATCTTTTAGGATCTGTAGGTTCACCAATTTTAGCATCTGATGTACTAATTGTAGGTGCTAGTTTATGTCCATAGCCAATTTTTTGTGTAGCTGTAGGATAACGAGCAGGCCAAATACGTGTTTTAAATCCACGCTCTTCTAGTTCGTTATATAAACTCATTTCAGTTTGTGGTGTACCTAAGAATACAACACGCCCTATTTCAGGCTTTATAATAGCATCAAATTCTTTAACTGTTTCACTTAGTCTATCTCTCATTAATTGTGTTTGACTATTATTGGCAGATTCAACGTCATCAGCAACAATAAGATCAGCACGTGATCCTGTTAGCTGCGATGTAACACCTAATGATTTAACTGATGGTGCATGAGAAGCTCTTGCTGGTCCAACGTCAAAGCTAATCTTAGAGTGTCTTTGATCGGGTCCTGGTTTTAAGTGTTCTAGTATTTCCATTTCAGCTATAAGACGCTGTGTAAATGTACTAAAGTCATCTGATCTTGATTTAGATGCAGAGACAACTAATATATTTCTTTGTGGATTCATTAATAACTGATGACATACAAATGCACTAGTTATCCATGATTTACCAACACCTCTGAAAGCTTGTATTACTAGACGTTTATTTTGTGATTGTAAAAAATCTGCAATATCGTATTGAATAGGTGTAGGTGCAGGTAAGTTTAAGTGTTTCCAACAAAGATATAAAAAGTTTTTAAAATCTTTTAATCTTGGGTCCATTATTTTTTTGAACGATTTCGTTTACGACTTACGACACGTAAATTACTTTTTCTGTTATCTCTAGGATTACCATTACGGTGATCAATGTCTTTGCCATCGCCTTTACGTACAGCACCAGATTTTAAAGCTGCGCGTCTTACCTTATTTCTACTAGCTCTGTCTTTCTTGGCAGCAGTGCTTGAGTGAAATTTGCGATATTCTCTTTTATAGTTGCGTTTTGTTGGCATATTATCCTTTTTTATTGTTTTTTGATCCACTAGTGCATAAATGTACTTTCCGTGTGTATTTGATCAAAGTCATGTAGTTTTTGTGTCTAGGGATCATCTAAAAGACTTTTTTTATCTACTATTCCTCAGATTTGTGGTCTAAATCATCAAATGGAAGATTTTCGATAATATTTTCGGGTTTTTCTTGTTCTGCGATCCCATACTGTTTTGTTATGTCTAAACAAACTTTTAAGTCACTAGCACTAAGCTCAATACCACTTGATAATTTTGCGTGTGCTTGATCTATGAGTAATTTTGTAATCTCTTTTGCTTTTATTTTTGTATCTTTAATTTGCTCTGTCATTATTCCATTGCTGCACGTTAAACGAAGGACAAAACTTTTTGCTTATTTCGTTATGACCTATAATTTTTACACCTAAGTATTTATCTTCTAATTGTTCTATTAAATGTGCAAAAGAGTTCCATTGATCATCTGTAAAGTTATTTTCACCAACAGTGTGATCATCTTCCGTTACACCACCAATTAAACAAATGCCTAAGCTTCGATCGTTATATCCAAGTGCATGTGCACCTTGTGTATCTTCACTGCGTCCAGTTTCTACTTCACCATTTCTTTTAATTATATAATGATATCCAATGTCACTAAAGCCACGATCTAAATGCCACTCTTTAATAGTTGCAGCATCAGTGTCCATTGATGGTTTTGTAGCACTACAATGAATGACTAAATATTGGATATCCATACTAATACAATTAGTGCACCTACAATTATTGCACTTTTTCTTGATCTTGGTGTGATATCCCACCACTGCATTAGTTCTCTCATTTTTTTTCTGATTAAATAATTCATTTATTTTCCTTAATTATTTAGTTAATTTATTTTTCTTTTCGTAACTACGTAAAGCGCCCATTCCGAGTAAGGCCATTACCAAAGGCATTAGCGTTCCCATATCAAGTGCTGGTAATGGTGCGGTTTCCCAATTGTTTGCTGCAATAACAAACAATAGAAACTGTTTTAATACATATTCCCAAAGTATAGCTAAAGCGCAGCTCATACCAATTAACGGCCTCCAAGAACGTTGTAACATTCCAGAAATACCACCCGCTTTTGATTGCGCATCTGCTAAATTAATATCAGATTGTGCTTTGTTTATTTGTGCTTCTATTTCTTTTAATTTTATTTTTGCTTGTGCTTTTTCTTCTTCAGAAGTGTGCAAAGAATCTATTATCCCACCAACATTCTTTACAAGATCACCACCTAATAATTTACTTAACATGCTATCCTAACTTAACTATTTTCATAATAGTCCAAATTGCGCCTAATAAACCACCTATCCATAATACAGCGCGCACTGCACCTTTACCTGTTGCCATTTCTTCTTTTAATTCTACTAATTCTGCTCGATTATCTTTAACTTCGTTTTTAATTTCATCCAAAGTTTTTTGAAGATTTATTACTTGTGCTTCCCAATTTGATTTTGTCATTACATTTTTCTCAGACTTACAATAAATTCTCTATCATGCATAATTTCAATATCAGCCATAACTTTTTGACACATAATTTGTACACTATCAGACATATTTCTTTGCATTGTGCGTTTTTTTTCTAAACAATCACTTATGCCGTTAGTTACAGTGTGTTCAATCATTGTACCATTTGAAAATAAAATTAATGCTATAATTACTTTAGTGATCATATCCGTTTGCTCTTACTTTATCTTTTAGTTCTTCTATATTTTCTAATGCTTTTTCCATATCAGCTTGTAATCTCATAATGTTTACTTTGTTATGTGCCATGTTTTCTAAATCTATAGACATTTTTTCTACTTGCTCTGAAACAAATTCTAGCAGCATAAACTGTTCTTGATCAATAGGCGTTTGATCAGCATTTTTTACTAGATCTGCTTCAAACAAAGTAGCTCTAGTTTCGATATTATTTAATCTTTCAATAATACCAAAGTATGCCCAAACAGCAGTAGCAGTTACACCTAATAAACTTAATAAGTTTTTAAGAGGTAAACCTATTTCTGTTTTATCTGATAAACTAGGCATTACTTTCAAAATAGTTAAAATTTACAACTATCCTTCTGTTTGTATCTGTTTGACTTACAGACCTGTGTTCTATGTTTGAATCAAATAACACCATAGAATTTTCTTCATTTGGAATATTAATTCCGTTTTTTAATTCGGTATATCCATTACAGTTATTTAAATATAAGACACCTGTTTTACACTTAAATGGTACGTCTACATGATATGATGATTTAAAAATAGTTTCTTTTTTTAAAACTAGATTAGCTCTCGCAATAACAAGAGAAGCACAATTAATTTTATCTAAAATGGTAGGAATAAAATCATACAAATTAGATTTAATTTCATTTTTTTCATAGAAGCAATGCATGAAAAAGTAATTATTATCCTTATCTGTCATGCTATCTTTGTAATACCATGAAATTTCTTCAGACATCATTTGATTTTTAAAATTCAAAAACAAATTATCTTCCATAACATTCTTTATAATTTTATACATATTTAATGCCTATCATCTGAATGAATATTCTGAAAAATTGTTCCATCTTCAATGGCTTCTATTTCGTGCCATTCTTTTTCTTTTAACCTTAAAGGTTCATTATCTGGAGTTAGTACTACAGAGATATTTTCTTTTGAAATTTTTATCTTGCCTTGAAAGCAACATACAGCATGAGCATATTCATGTTCGTGTTTAGAATGACCTTCTCCTTTATTAGCATGATACACAAAAAGATTTACTCCATCCCAAGCACATATATATTTAGGTTCAATATCAACAACACTCATTTATATTTCCTCCATATTAGAACTTTCAGGTTGTGGTAAACCTTTTGTAATTTCATGAAACTCTGGTTCTTTTTTTGGATTATTAAAGAAACCATTTTTATTTCTTACCCAACCTATATTAGGTTTTGTATGTTCATCATACAGGACATACTCATAATGATTTTCTTTTGCATAATTTATGACAAATTCTTCATCATCACTAAGAATTATATCTATAACAATATTGTCTTTAATTA
>Ga0181401_1000092_pt1 | contig 32146 bp, 48 predicted proteins | sample 24SPOviralmetaG_FD_130130 | JGI IMG/M metagenome (GOLD analysis project Ga0181401, IMG submission 130130) | Marine viral communities from the oligotrophic San Pedro Time Series (SPOT) site, San Pedro Channel, CA, USA - 24 SPOT_SRF_2011-07-20 | ecosystem: Environmental > Aquatic > Marine > Strait...
AAAAACAAATGAACCATCTACAAGAGTTAATCTTGCTGCAGCTACACTTGCTATAATTCCTCTATTTACTCCACTTGTATTTAAATAAGTATTTTGACATAACTCAATAGAATCATCAGCTTTATAAGCAGTTAAAAAACTTGATTGACCCATACCTAAAACTGCATAACCACCACCAGAAGCAGTATAAACATCAGTAGGTAAATCAGGAGCACCTATTCCTACTTGACCTAAAGTATCTATTCTCATACGAACTTCAGCTTGATTATTATCATAAAAATAAAGGTCGTTTTTATAACCTGCTGCTGCTCCACTTCCTCCTACTCCTATATGATATCCTTTAACATCTGATTGTATTGCTAATCTTGGATAATGAGTAGAAGTAGTATTTTTTATATGTATTACGCCATCATTAGCACCTGCACCTAATATATCTAGTTGATAAGTTGGGTTGGGATTTCCTACTCCTAAGTTTCCAGAACTGTCTATTGTTAATCTTGGTGTTAAAGTACCTGCATTATCATTACTAAATATTATATTTGTTGGATAATTGTTTGAACTCCAAGTTCCGCCTCCTGTAAATTGTATTTGAGCACCAACAACATTAGCAGTTGGGTCATCAGCAGATACTTTAATTGTTCCAATAGTATTGTTTTCAAAAATTGAACTATCAGACCTATGTAAAATTAATTGTTCTGTTCCGTCAGTTGTTATTTTAGTTGTTCCATTACCTTGTATTTTCAATTTTTCATTACCTGCTATTGTAAAAATAAAATCTGATGATGCTTCTGTGCCTGAATGAGCAAAAGTTACTGTATCGCTTATAGCATCGTTGCTTATATTAAGTTGTTGCCCTATTTGTAAATTAGTTTTATAAGTTGATGGAAATGTAGCTATTAATTTATGATATGTTCCAGAAGTTAAATTTAATTGACCAGAACTGTCAATAACCATTCTAGGGCTATTGTTTACTTTAAATGACATACTATCGTCATTATGGTCATAATCTATTCCACCCTGAACTGAAGCATCGGAATCACCAAAATAAATAGTTGAGTTAGTAGTTGTATCACCTGTTTGTATATAGTATTCAGAATTACTTCCTGCTTCACTTTGTTGATGTAACAACCCATTTGGTGAGCTTCTGTTTATTCCTACGTTTCCATCACTGTCTATAATTATACCATCAGTACCACCACTTGTTGCAGTTAAAGACATTACTGTATTTGCAGTCGTTCCCATACCTATAAACATATTAGCATAACCAAAGTGGTTCAAAGAAATTTCAGCTTTATCTCCTGTAGCATTTCCTCGTAAATAAATTAAGTTTTTGCCACTGTTATTTGAAGCTGCTTTTAGTTGTATGTCTAAAGCATCTGGTCCAATAGATAAAGTTCCAGAACTGTCTAAACGCATTTTTTCTGTACTTCCAGTACTAAATTTAATAATCCCTGTACTACTTTGAGCATCTATATCCCAAGTATCGCCCTGATTTGTAGTTGTAGAACAATTAAAAACTAAACCTCTTGCTGTACCTGCGTCATCACCTGCTAATAATAATTTATCGCCTATTGCGTTATCATTAATAATAACTTTTCCTAAACTGTCTATTGTTAATCTTGGAGTATCTGCAGTTTTAATAGCAAATGAATGTGAGGTACTTGTACCAATAGACATTCTAATTGGACTTGAATCGTGATAATCCCAATCACTTTTTACTGCTCCACCATTTCTTTTTGCTTCAAATAATTTTACTGAACCACTATTTGTATAAGCACCCTCTGCACTAACTACTGTTGTTCCTGCTACAGTACTAACAAAACTTGAAGTTAAACCTGTTATGCTTCCTGCAAAAGTTGAACTTAAATCTTTATTAATTGTAAGTGCGGTAGCGGCAGTTGCCCCACCGCTTTGTGTTTGGAATCTAAAATAATTTCCCGTTGTATTAGCGGCCCCACCGGTTATTTTAAAAGTAACACCATCCGCTGTATCACTAGCTAATTCCCATGTTTCTCCTAAATAATTTCTTGTAGCATAATAGCTTGCATTAGCCCTAGCAATTATATTCCCAGTTACATCCACATTCCCTGCAAAGGTTGCATCTCCGTCACTATCTATTGTTAATCTATTTGTTGAAGCAGTAACAAAATTTAAAGTGTCGGCTGCTGACCTATGAATAGCAACACCCATTGATGGCGTAGCAGTATTTGCACCAAATTGTAAAATACCATTAGTGTCTAATTTTAGCGTTCCATTTACATCTACATCCCCTGCAAAGGTTGAACCACTACCAGAAATTGTTAACTCAGTACTTCCTGCAGGTTTTATATAAACAGCAGTAGGAAACATAGAAATAGCATCTGAACCTCCAACACCTAAGTTTAATACATCACTTCCTGTACGATACATTCCTGTATTTGTATCACCACTAAAAGTAATTGCAGGACTTGTTGAACTTCCATCTGGTAACAATATTTGGTCTCCAGTACTTACAACAATATCAGTTCCGTCAGTAATATTGCCATTTGCTAAAACCTCAGAAAGCTCATTGTTTGCTCCAACTTGAGTATCTACATAATCTTTTACTGCTGCACTTGTTGGTAGAGTGGTGTCATTATCATTAGAAGCTATTGTGTCAGATTCTGTAACAAATGAAGCAATAGTCGTGGCATTTCCTCCAATAGCTATGCTCCCTGTAAAATTAGCTTTTAAGTTAGCATCCAATGTCAATGCTTCAACATTACTAGAAGCAGCAGTTTTAACTGCAAATCTTAAACTGTCATTTGCATCTGAACCGATCTGTCCTCCATTCCAACTAGTATCAGCATTATTTCTAAATTTTAAATCTCCTTTAACTAGTAAATTACTGTCACTTTGTATGTAAGAAGTAGCTGTAATAGTGCTAGTTGAAGATATGCTACCAAAAAACTCAGTATTTTGACTAGAATCTATAGAAACAGCAGGTGTTGAATTAGTTCCAAAATTTATGCCACCATGCTTGCTAGTTATTCCTAAAATAGAATTTGATAAACTAATTATAGCTCTTTGACTTGCTGCATTATCAATCCATGTTATATCACCACTCGAAGCACTTCCTGAACTATCAGAATCTTGTAAAGTAATAACAGGAATAGTGTCAAATATTTTTATGTCTTTTGTTAGTAAATATTGAGTAGATTCTTCAGTAATTGAACTATCTGTTAATACTGTAGAAGTACCTGAGCCACTCCAAAGAGCTATTTTACCACCTGTTCCTGATCCTGTTGGCTTACCTGCGTGGCTTTCTTGTACAAAAGCAGTAGTTGCTATTTTTGTAGTATTGTCTCCTGCTGTTTGTGTGACTCCTGTTGTTGCTGTGTTTATAGTCCCATTTAAATCACCACTAAAAGTAGTAGCTATTACTGATGAGCTAGCTTTTATATTGCCAGAAACATGAAGAGCTTCTGTTGGAGTAATGCCTATTCCTATTTGTGTAGTAGAAACATATAAAGGAGTTACATTTCCAAGTCCATCTGTAAGTTGTTTAGCTGTTCCTCCTATGGCATCATTATCTATTGTTTTTATAATTGCATCATAAGTAGCTGAAATTAATTGTCCTGTAAATGTTGCCAATTTGTTTTATTTTTTAATGATTCTACTTTATTTTCTAAATATTTTTTAAGCAAGATTTCGTTTTTCTCCTGCTCATTTGTTTTTTTTAACTTAACTGCCATCCACCAAAATTTGCTGAGTCGTCTGGATATATGTCTGGAAAACTATTTGCATAGTATTCAGGAAAGTTTGCTGCTGCATTATCTTGTAAATAATCAATCAGTCTGTTACTAAAATATTGAGCAGTCGTTCTTTCTTTTTCTATTAAAAAGTCTACTTCGTTTTTATCAGCATTAACTGCATTTTCAGAAGTGTGTTTGTATATGCCATTATTAGAAATTGAATAGGCAGCGAAAGGAAGATATTCTACCATTGCCCAATGACATAAACTTGGTTTTATATAATCTGTCACTAAAGTCAAATAATGACCTGCTAAATTGTTATTAGCAATTTTAGTTTCAAGTTGATTATATAATTCAGTTCCTAAAAATCTTTGTATTTGAATTTCCTGTGCAATAAAAATATATTGAATAAATTTATCTGTATCAATATTTCCATTAGCTGATGTGAACCTTACTAAGTCGTCTCTGTTTATAAATAATACCTGTGCCATAGTTTAAATTTTATTTTGGGTATGCTCCTCTATTAGGCATATTTTCAGGAGCTGTTGCTGCCTGTTTTGAACCTCTAGGATTTCTGTTATATGTTTTAGGAATAGTTCTAGTCTTTTTATAATTAGAAAGATTTTCAGATGGCTCAGTATTGCTTTCTAATCTGTATAAAACTTTTCTCCATTTATGTCTGCAATAAATGCCTCCTTTAAATTTAAATAAATCGTAAGCTCTACCTTTATGACCTAACTCTCTGTTTACACCCTCTCTGCTTGCTCTATCAATATCTTCTAAAGTCCATACAATACCTGCTCTAGCCATGTCCATCATATTTGCACAAAAGTCTCTTTGTGTTTTACTTGGCTTGTTTGATCCTATTGCATAAGTGTATCTTATCTTATATAATCCATTTTTAGAATCTAAGTCACTATATGAACTACCTTTCTTTTTAGAATCTATTTCATCAGCAAGTCCTAGCAGTCCTTTGATTTTAGAAAGAGTACTTTTTTTCTCATTTATAAGGTAGTTTGCCCAGTCCTCATTGTCAATATCTTCATCGTTGTCAATTTCATCAACAAAAACATAATTATCACTCATTTTCTCACCTGCTTCTGCTAGAATACCTAAGATGTTTTTAGTTTCCTCTTCATTTAAATCATCTTTAGTCAAACTCATAGACTGTGGGTAGTCATCATGTGATTCACATGGCATATACCAAGTTTTTCCATCTTCGTCTTTATGTGTATGTGAACCTTTACAACCTAACTTCTCGGCTTGCTCCTCAGCTTCTTCAGGAGTTTCAAAAACAAGTTTGCCATCTATTTTCTTTAAATCTACCTCTACTTTTTCTTCATCTATATCTTCTTGCTTTATTCCTGTTTCTTCTTCAACTTGATCGTCTGTTAAATCAGTATCTTCATCCATAAAGTCTAATGGTTTAAGAGTTTTGAAGTAAAGATTAAGAGCTATGTCATTAGTTGTTAAAAGGTCATCTAAAGCATCAATAACAATGTCCTGAGCAGGCTTAATAACGATGTTTAAGAATAAATCGGTAGCTGTTTGTATTTCATCAGCATTATTCCCTAGTCCTCCTCCAGATTCTCTAATTCCTAGTAAAAGAGGAGAAGTAATTCTGTGACCTACCATTAATTTCTTAACACACTCCTCAGCTAAATAAGCATAATGTTCTGGAGCATTGTTTAGTGATATATCTTCAACAGTTGTAGCAGATTCTTGATTAGAATTAAAGGCAACTATTACTTTGTCACCAATAGAACCTGTAAGCTTGCCTAAGATGTCGTTTTTTATTTGAATTTGTTTCTCTTTGTCAGGTACTCCATTGTTAAAATTAACAACTTTAGTTCCTGAGAAAGAATTTTGTGTCTCATTGATTAAGTATGCTGAAATTTCTTCTTCTAAAAGTGCATAAGGCATTGAAGCAGCATAGCTAGGTAGGCTATAATAGTGAAATCCAACAACGTATTTTTTGACAATAAATATTTCATTTAACTCTTTAGATGTCCCAAATACAGGTATTCTTTTAAGTTTATCGTTTCTGTTGTAGTCTTTCCAGTCAGGGTGGTAGTAATAGGCATCTATTTCGCCCTTATCGTTGCATTTCTCGGCTCTTAAAGTTTGTCTTGGGAAGTAGGTTAGCTTGCTTATTTTTCTCTCTGTATTATAAGTTACTTGAAACGCTCCTTCTCCTAAAATTACAAAGTCTTGTACTACTCTAAATAGGTCTTTATTTTTAAGTAATGATCTCATCTGTGCATACTGCTCTGGTTTTTCGCTAGAATCAGTAGCATCTATTCCATGACCATAAACAAAATTGGTAACTCCATTTAAAATAGCATGGTTAGTAGTTGAACCAATATATCTGTCTATGACATATTGATAGTAATCGTTATTATCTCCAATGGAGACAAAATCTTGGTTTCTTTCTTCATAAACTCTTGGTGCTTCGTAAGAGTTAAGATTTAAAATGTGAATGTCGCTTTTATGCTTCATAGAATATAAATTCATTAGTTGAGGTCGTGGTTGTGTACTCTCCAGAATTAACAGTAAATGTGCTTATTGGTGATTGATTAGTGCAAAAGATTCTTCCCCTAAAAACTTCTTTTTGGTATCTTGTTATACTTAATGTGTAAAAATTATTTTCCTCTAAACCTGTAAAGAAATCACTAAACTGATACCAATATTTATCTAAAGTAAACTCGTCAGTAAAATTGTGAGAATAAACATTCTTATTTTCAGAATCACTAGTTATGTTTACTGCATAAGTAGTATTGGTGCTATATTCTCTAGGAATTACTTTTATTGTCTGTAATGTATTCACATCCCTTAGTATTATCATAACTTAATTTTTAAATAAAAAGGGGTGACTCGTTAAAGTACCCCTTTCTAACCTAAACAAAACTTAATGAAAAGAAACCTATCGTTTTTTAGCTATTAGTACCTACTACTATTGTTTCAGTTGCACTTGACAAGCCTGCAAAAGGATTAGCCAATGTTGCACCTGATATAAAATTAGCAGGAAGTTTTTCTTGTGCTGTAAGTGTTAAAGTGTATCCACTTAAATCACCCATAGCTGTTCCTGTAGCAACTGTTCCTCCAGTTACTTCAGCTCCAAACTCAACACCCATCAAGAAACCATTTCCGTTGTTGTCAACGACTGCTACTTGTGGTCTTCCGTAAGCTAATAGCTTTATTTGTACATTATCTTCTTTACTTAATTTAGTAAGATTTAGAGTAAGGACTTGTTCAAAGAAAGTCGTTCCTGTTTCTCTTGAGCTTGTTATTGTTTGCTCTAAAGAACTACCTCCTTTTAAATCGTACTCGTATGCTGAGAAAGTTCCACTTGCATCTGTTATTTCATCTGCTGTGTATGTTATTGTTCCCAGTCCACCAAAGTCAACAAAGAAAACCTTTTGTATCCCCCCTACTACATCTTTACATGGGACTGCTCTACCTGCACTTAAATTACATGACATATTTATTTATTTTAAAAGGTTAAACTTTATTTACTTACTATTAAGCGTATAATACTACTTCGCTCCCTATTCCGTATTGAATACCTGCTTTCCATCTCATAATGAATCTAACATTTTGTGATCCATCAATGTCTTGCATATCAATAATTCGAATCTCGTTCATATCTGAAAGCAAACCGACACCAAAATATAAATTTGATGACTGAGCAGCTACTGCTTTGTTAGCAGGCATACCTGGAGAGTGGAATAATTTAATTCCATCAATAGTTAAAGGTACTCCGTTGTACCAAAGTGTTCCTTTGTTGTCAATACCTGAACCTGCACCTACTAAGCCTAAAGCTTGAATGTAGAATCTTAAAATATCAGTTCCTATATAAACGTGCATATCTTCTTTTTCGTAAACAGTTGCAGGAATAGCAGCTACTATTTTTTGTAATTCAGCAATTACATTTGCAGCATTAATTCCACCACCTACAGCAGCAACATCAATTACATCTCCGTCAGCAGCAAATAAAGTTGTAAATCCATCAAACTCACCTGTGTTTCCGTTAGTTCCGTTCCAAATAACTTGCTCATATTTGTCTGCAACTTTAGCAGCAAATTGTGTAATGATAAATTCTTGGAATGAAGCAGGTAAATCTTGATTTAACACAGAATAACCCATTTCAGCAGCTTGCCAAGTTTGAGAAAATTCTTTTTTACAAAATTCAGAATTGATTTGGAACTCCTCTAAAGTAAGTACTCTTTCAGTAAGAGTTACAGCTCCTGTATCTGTGAAGTCACAGGTTGCATCTTTAATAAAGTTTGAATCAAATGCTCCTTTCTGGATGACATATTTGTAGTCAATGTTTGGCATAATTGTTACACCTCCATTGTCTAAAGTTTTACCACTTAATAAAGCGATTGAGACATACTTATTTGCCCAAGAACCGCTAAAAGTAGAGGTAATGTTAACTGTTGTCGCTAAATCGACTTTGTGATTACTCATGTTTTAAAATTTAATTGTTATTTGTAATTATTTAATTTTTCTAATACTCTATCCATAGTGCTTCTCGCTCTTCCTTTTGCTAAATGCACTCTTTCTTTTTTCTCAACCTTTTCTGGGTTGTGATTAATTGGTTCAGCAGAAACTTCAACTTCATTTAATTCAACTTTAGCTGCTTCTACTTTTTCTTCTACTTTTTCTTCTTTTGAATACACTTCTTCTTCTTTAGAATTTCTGTCTTGTTTATCTGATTTTAAATCAGCAATAGCATCTTCTAAGTTTTTAATTCTTTTTTCCATGCCTTTCCAGTCTGCTACATCAGCTTCCTCATCCATTTCTTCTTCTTCTTTCATTTCTTCTTTTTCTTCTCCTGCTTCTTCCTTTTGTGGAACTTCATCGTCAACATCTTCTCTTACATCTCCAATGACTCCCTCTTCTTCAACTACTAATAAAGTGCCATCTTCAAATAAGTACTCACCAACTGGCATAGCTACTTTTTCGTCATCTGTCAAAATAAATACAGCTTTACCTTTTTCAAAAGATTCAGCTTCTATTCTAGTTCCGTTTTCACGTTTTCTTTCCTCTAACTCTACTTTAACTTCTGCTAGTTCCATTCCTAGAACTTGTTTTATTGATTCAACTATTTCTGATGCTTTCATTTAAATATTTTTTAATTGCTTATTATATGTACAACAAAATTCAAAAGTGTTTCCACTTTTTTTAGCTTGCCTGAGTTTTACCTATGCCCTGTGCATGAAGTGAACCATCACAACAATCCACACTATAAGTGTTGTCTTTACACAAACACCCTCTGCGACTGGCTTTTGGAGAATTATGTGCTAGGTTTTTAAATTTTTTCTTTCTTATCATATTGTTTGTTTTGATTATCACAACCTTTGCAAATAATATCCTTTATTTTTGCTATTAATTCTTCAGAAAGCACTTCTTCAGATAATTCTTCCTCTATTTGCTCTTTAGGTCTGTTAGCTTGATCTGAGAAAAATCCTTCTATTGAAAATCCTTTGACTTTGCCTGTTTTTACATAATCATTCCAAATTTTGTCATTATTGACTTTCATTGAAACCATCCAAGTCCCTTTTGGAACATCTAAACCATATTTTACTGATTTATCCATTTTAGGGTCATCTACTAACCAAGATTCAACAACTGTTAGGTTTTGTATAGCCATTTGATGCTCTAAAGTTGCTTTTGATTGATTGCCTCTTATTAAAAACATTTCAGATGCCTTTTTTACAGTATCTGTGGAGAAATAGACATAATAGCCTTCATCTTTCTCATTCTTTCTATAAATGGGCTTGTTAGGTATTAAAGCAGCACCCATAAGGATTCGTTTTTCCTTATCTACCTCTGCCATTTTGATTTCTTGGTTTTTAAGTGCAATAAAATCTGATTCTATTGCAGGAGATTCAACAACTGAAATAGCTTCTATTCCTGAATGTTCGTTTTCTTCGTCTAAAAATAATTCTATTATATCCATAATATATGTACAATAATTTTTGAAAGTGTTACCCTATACTTGCTCCTTCGACAATATTTCTGTCTAAACTCTGTGCAGTAGTTACATCATTAGCCACTACAAAAGCTTTGACTGGTTGCTGTGTCTGGCTTCCTATTGCTCCCGCTAGTTGATTTTCTGATGAAGCTCCTACTATATTAAATGCAGGAGGAGTTGAAGGCACAGATGCACTTGCACTACCACCTATTGACGGAGCAGAAGGAGTCCCTGACGATGCACTGCCTCCTCCTTTTACTTGAGTCAAAATATTTTTGGCTTGACCTACAGCACCTAATACTGCTGCTATTTGTGTAGCATAAAAAGCAGGAAAAGCAAAGGCTGCTGCAGGCCCAGTTCCTGCTGCTGATTTTTGTGCTATATCTAATCCCTGAACATATCCAACTCCAGTTTTTATTAAAATTTCAGCTAGTGCTGCTGCTTTTGCTGCTGCAGTACCTTTCTCAAATAAACCTCCTAATGCTCCTATTGCACCACCAATGGCAGAAACATAATCTAACTCTGATTTTAGTTTGGCTTTTAGAATTAAATCATTATTTTTTTTATCAAGTAATTTTGCTTTTATTATTTGATTGTCCCAATAATTTATTATATCATTTCTTTGTTCTAAACTAGCTTGTAGCTCATCTAATTCAGCAATAGCTTTTTCTTTTTCTAATTCGGCTTTAGCCTGTTCAGTTATAGCATTTTCTTCATCAACCATTGTTTTAAATGCTGTTTGTACATCTCTTATAGCTTGTTGTCTTTTGGTTTCTTTATCAGTAGCAGCTAAAACCATATCGACAAGCTCCTGCTGTTCTTCTTTTTTCTTTTGTTCTTTTTCTGCTTTCTCCTGATTTGCTGCTGTTGTTATTTGTGTTTGCAGTAATCTTTGACTTCTTAATTTTTTAGTATCTAAGTTTATTAATTCAGCCTGAAGTTTTGCAAGTTTGTCTTTATCTTCAATATTATTTTTACTTAAAGTCATTTCTTGCTCTTGTGCAGCTATTACAAGCTTCTTAGCTTCAATTTCTTTTAAAGTAATATCTTCCTCTATTTTTTGTGCTTTTCTAAGTAGTGCTACTCTTTCTGTAGCATTATATTTATCTCTTTTTTCAGCTTCTAATCTAATGTCATTTATTTCTCTATTTGCTTTTGCTCTTTCAACAATAATGTCTCTTTCAATATGATGAGCTTTAGCTCTTTGGTCAGCAATTTGACCTGCAATTTTCATTTCTTTTTGAGTTTCCTCTCCAAAGTTTTTTATTGCATCAGTAGCATCATTTATGTTTGTTTTAGCATCATTAAAGGCAACAGCCATTCCTGACAAATCTCCTTTTGCTAATTTTAATAAACCTTTACCTACATTTAGAATACTTGTTCCAAAATCTGAGAGAATGTCTACAACATTGTTTATTGCTACCTGACCCTGCTTTATTAGTTTTGTAAATCTTTCCTGCCCTTCTTCAGAAGCTTTAAATGCAGCAGTTACAGCAGCTATAGTAGTCACAAACAAACCAAGTAAACTAAGTTTTAAAATGCCATCAAGAGTTTTAAAGCTTTTACCTAAATTTAAAACACCACCTTTTAAAGCCATTAATCCACTTACAGCACCTCCTGTTTGACTGTCTACAGCTTGCAAAGCTCCTCCAAAATCTAAGGCTTCAGCTTTAGCTTCACTTAAAGCTTTAGTCGCTTCTGTTCTTTTACCTTTAAGTTCAGTAAGTGCCTTTTTTTCTGAGGCTAATTCTTTTTTAGTTTGTTTTATCTGCTTATTTAAATCTTTTCTTCTATTTAAATCTTTAGCTGAAGTTTGTTCTAATTGATTTTCATAATTCTTTAAATCTTTAGTAATTCGCTGTAGTGCTTCGTCTTGTAACTCTAACAGTTCATTAACTTCATTAAGATTTTTTTCTGCTGCTTTTATATTAGCATCAATAATAATAACCTTTTTAATTGCCATAATATCCGTCTTTTATTTGTTGATATGCTTCTTTAAAGGTTTCTGGCATTTTGTTTTTGCCCATAGCAATCTGAGAATACTTCCCTTTGCATTTTGTTAGTTTAATAAGTTCGAGTAATTGTTCTATCATGATAATTCGTTAAGTAGTTCTAAGCTGCTTTCTCCTGTGAGCATATTGGTTCTAACTGTGTTTATTTTATAACTAATGTCATTGATAATAAACTTGTCATTTAAATTGTAGTTAAGTAAAATGCTTAAAGGCAAGTAAGCTTTAACCTTAGTTATTCTTCTTTTTATGTTAAATACATCAGAGATGTAAGAAGAGTAGTAATTTTGAAATAGGCTTTGGTTGTTTGTAGTTCCTGTATACTCATCTACCTCACTACCAAAATTAATAGTCTGTGAGGAGTTTAAATTAACATTAGAAGGTCTATTGTAAGTTGTTAAACCTGCTGCCTCATTAGAAGTGACTCCATCTTTAAATGAGAGTTTAGAATCTGCACTACTAATAGTCTGGTTAACATTATAAAATATTAAAGGTTTTGTCAGATCAGTTTCTTGGTCTGCATTAACACTCCATCCCCATTGTATTTCACTTTGATTGTTAGTAAGAGTTGATGAACTGTTTTGGTCAGACAACCTTTCATAAACCATTTTAGCGAAGGGTAGTTCTATGGTGTATTTAGTACCAACATCAATAGAAGTATCTCTTGATGGAGGACTAAGCAAATCTCCAAACACTTGGTTTTGTATTCTGTTAAAATTTATAGCTAAAAAAGAATCTGGCTCTTGAAATTTAAACTGTATGTCGTTATAAGGCAAAGCCATTTTAATTTCACTAGTATTCATTTCAACATGAGCAGTAATATCATAAGAATTGCTAGTCGCATAAAAACTATCTAATGTTTTTACCTCAATAATGTTCTGGTCATTAACAAAAGCAGTTAAATTATAAGTCTGAAATAAGCCTGTAAGAAAATCAATAATTTTAATGTCAGGCACATTTTGATTAATATAAACAAAGCCTAGTGTATCGTTAGTGCCTCCATTTACTACATAGTCGTTAGTTCCTCCACCAAAGTTTAAAATATCATTTGCTGTTAGTTCTAAAGTTGGAGTAAATGATAAGGCTGAGGTGCTTTCTACGACCCATTGTATTTCATAATTGCCCGCAGTATTTTCATCCAATGTAAAGTCAACAGAATTATTGCCTGTTACATTTGTTATTTCAGCAATTCTAGTGTTAGATACATTGTCAATAGCATAAGCTGTGTAGACTATTGAGTTGTCAGTCGGAACTATGCTTAATATAGCAAAATAAACTATTTTGTCTGCAGTGTTTATATTCACACTCCAAGTGGTGTTTCCTATGTTAAAAGAATAATTGTCACTTCCTGAAAGTTGCCAGTTACCAATTACTTTATTTAAAACTTGTTGTCCGTCTGTATTTGTTCCTATTCTTCCTTTATTTCTAGCAAGCCATAAATATAAACTGGCAAAAGGCTCAGAATTATTAAAAAAGTCTGATGAAAATACAATATCACTTGAAAATCCATTAGCTACTGTATATCTAGCTTCAATAGCATCTATAATTTCTTGTAGTCTTATGGCAGGTTTTAAATTAGTATATTCAACTCCATGATTTAATGAACCCTGTCCGTTACTTTGATAATGAACATTATAATCTTCTTCATTTGTTGCATCTGAATTAAAAAAATATCTTCCTGCTTCAGCTTGTATTAAAGGATAGACAATAGCTCCACTACTGAGATAGGTGTCAGATTGTAAAGCATTTTTAACTATAAGCTTTGAATAAGTATGGTCATAAGCAGAAAGGTTTAAAACGTCTAGTTTATCTTCAGCTAATAAAGTTTTTAGGTTTACTGTATTTCCAAAAAATGTTACATTGTATGAGCTAGCCTGATTGTTTTTCATTTTAACTCCATTGAGCTGCAATACTCCTGTCTTAAATTCTAAAAAGTTTAATTCTAGCTTACTACTAATTTTAGTTCTGGCATCAAAGCCTGCATCAATATTGAAGTTGTAAAAGTGTTTAAATATCTTATTGTTATTTTTTGAGGCAGGTAAATTAAAAGACTTAGTGAAATCAGTAAATATTTTACCTACATCTCTTACGTTTTGTATAGATTGAGTGATAGAGACTGATTCGTCTTTAAACATATCAGCTCTTAACCCATTAATATAAATTTGTAGTGCTAGCATTATTTAATATTGTTTATAGTGCTAAAGGCATAATCGAAGCTCATTGTATAATTTATAAGTCCTTCATTAACTCCTTTTTTAAATCTCAAGCTTTTAGTTTTTATGTTTATTGGCAAGACATTGTTTCCGTCGTCTACAAATATTTGTTTACTAAGCATTATTTCTTCAATGACTTCATTAAAGCTCTCGTTAATAAACCCTGTATTCATTTCAATAGATTCACTTCCATTAACTCCATAAGTTGCTATACTGTGTTTAGAAATATCATAGCTAGGAGAAGAGGTAAAGTCCATTATATTTCTGTTGTAAGTACTTCCTTTAACACTTAAGCTTTTTTGTGACCTTTTAAAAAATGGCATGATCTGTAAAGCTCCAAACTTGTTATAAAAGATTACTTGTAATTGCTCATACTTAGGCTCACATACAGCCTCTAAGGTTAAAGTAAAACTTTGCTCATAGCCTGTTTTAGTAGAAACTACTGTAATAGTATCTCCCGTTTGTAACGTCAGAGTCGGAGTTACTCTTATGTAAACTATCTTTTCTGTTGAATCGGTAGAATCAGGAACTACAATAGGAGTTAAAATAGAACCCCAGTAATTTTGGTATAAGTTCCAGAACTCATCAGTCCTTTCCCACTTAATGTTTGCTCCTCCTCCACTAATAAAAGTAATAGTAGGCTCTGCTTCTGCAAATACTGGAAAGACAATGTCTGTACCCTGTTTAAAATATATAGTTGTATTGCTTTGTAATAAAGCAGGTGTGTAATCAGGTCTAGCTACAATGCTATAATTGTCAGGAGTTGAAACCATAATATCAGCAGCTAATGCCAATGATGTATTACTTTCTATGGCACTAATTGTAGTACTACCTCCCTCACTTAAATTGTTTACAGTATCTCCTAGACTTACTGTGTCTAAAAAGTTTTGAGTTGAGTCTTGTAATTTAAAAGCTACTGTTACTCCATCTGTTGTTCCTGTGACTACTGTGTTTATAGGATTAGTAGCTGTTCTAGGGTTTACACCTTCTTCAAAATATCCAAACCCATCAAAAGCTAAGTAAGGAGTGGCATCTTCTGCTGCGGCTGTTTGTCTTATGTTATAAGTTTCTCCACTTGTCATAATATCGGAACTTAGACTAAGAGTAGTATTGCTATCTATTGCAGAAATAGTTGCTGTTGTTCCGTCTGTTGTATTGTTAACTGTATCACCAATTTGAACTGAACTTGTAAAGTTTTGAGTGCTGTCTACTAGCTTGTTTGCTGTTGTTGCAGTTGTTGTTCCAGAATCTTTAGTTATAACAGTAGAGGTTTTAACCCACACTCCGTCTGTTGAAAAGTTGCCATATTCTGTCTCTAAATAATCTTTAACAAGTGAGCTTATTTCAAAGGCTATGTAGTTGTTTCCTGATATGGCTGTTTTTGTTAATGTGTATTGTGATGGAGATGGAGAAGCTGTATAAGTACCTGAGTAAATATACAATGTCATTGTTGCTGATTCTATGCTTCCCTGTGAGGGAGTTATTTTTATAAAGTATGGACTTCTTGCGTTAATTATTGCACTCATTTACTTTTTATTTAATTGTTCATTTATATTTCTTTCTATGTCTATTGCAAAATTTTCTACAAAACCTTCTGGTAGGCTATTCCAATATTTTTCAAAGGGTTCAGTAAAAAATAAACTAGGCTTTATTCCTTTAAGAAATACACTTCTAGCGAGTAGAAAATCAGTAATTTTTCTTGGCAAAAACCTTCCTTTTTTGTCTCTAATTCCTTTTAATCCTTTTTTTCTTACTGCCCATTGGTCAAAAGCTGATGGAGGTGGCATACCTTTTAAACCTCTTTTACCACCTTTGCTTTTATAAGAAAAAGGTGTATCAAATTTTTGTTTTACTCCACTAACCCCTTTATCTTGAAATTCTCCATACTGTTCCATTAAAAAAGCAAGACTAAATCCAGTAGGAGTTTTACTTGGTTGATATGTTAATGAATTAGATAGTTTGCCAGTAACATCTTTTTTTTCTTTTTTTAAATTAGCTTTAGCAGCACTAATTACATTAAGAGCAAAAGCATTTAAAATTTTATATGCGTGTTCATTTTTCATTAGCAAATAGTCATGTCTGTTGGAACTACAACGTCAAAAGTTACTGCCCATCCTGTTAAACTATTCTCAAACCTTTCGTTAAAAGGCTCACAGCTTGCTGTTCCCTCTACTTGATACAAGTCGCTAAATAAATCTCCTCTCATTAGCTTACTAACTATTCTAGCTGCTACATTGAGCTGAGTGTTTAGAATGTCTTGTTCGTTAGAGTTTCCTAGAAATGCAGAAGCACTTTCTGTTTTAGGATCGTCTACAATATCCATGCACATAATAGTCACATTAAATGTTGTTGTTGGAGCAGAGATAGTAGCTTGATTGACCATAATGTGTGACAATGGAAATATTGTTTGTTTAGCTAAGTCAATGTCATAGATATTTCCATAGCTTACAGTATTAACAAAAGGTTCTGCTTCTAAAGCTGTTTTTAGTGTGTCAATTATATTATAATAAGTTGTCATATCGTTTTTATAAATATTGGTGTGAATGAGTTTATATCACTATTGTTTGCTTCTTTTATGTAATCGTCTAGCCATTCTAAAGCTGCATCAAATTCAAAAACTTCCTGTGTGACTTTTGCTTTTATTAAACAATCCAGACATTTCCAATAATCGTATATAGCTCTTTTAGGGTTTGTGGTAGATATGCCAACCATAGCATCTTCAAAGCCTTCAGCTAAAACAATGCTTTCATCATAAGGAATTAGTCCCCTTTCATACAACTCTTCTACTAAAAACTCTTTCATTATTTAATTTTACTTCTTATCATTCTTTCTTCTAGTTCATTTTTATCTTTTTCAAATGTTAGAAACATTAAACATTGATGTAAGGGTAGTTTGGTAACTTGGTCAATGTTGGCAACATTTCCTGAAGCAAGTCGGTATATACTTGAATACCAATTCCATCGTCTTGCAAAATTTGCTTTTGCTGTAAGGTCAGATTCTGTAGTTCCTCCCTCAAATAGATCGGTATATGATTTACTAACTCGCTGCTTAAATTCCAAAAAAAAATCAATGCTCCAAACACTAAATCTAAAGGCATTTTCTGCATATCGTATTTATCATAAGTCTCATACTTTTCAATTAGATATTTATTTTTTTTCCTGTATGTTACTGGTCTAAATAAAACACCCATAGCTTTGTGCATAGTTTCCCAGTCATTTAAAGTAGAATCAATGTCAACATATTCTCCAAAAGTCATTTCATCTAAATTTGGTATAAATCCAAATTCTAACTCTCCTCTTTGAAAAGAAGAATTAAACTTAGGTTTGATTTTAAAGATTTCGTTTAGGTGAGTTGTAATTTCTTTTATTGAAGAATATCTTGTAGCAAAGACAGTACTCATTTCTATATTACAGAATATCGAAACCATTTTTTGATTCACAAACAAACTATCTTCATTGTCTTTAGAAATCTTTAGAAACTTTTGATATTGCTCTAATGTTATTTCTGATAGTGTTTCAGGTACTAGGATTTTAACTTTCATACTATATGTACAATAAAATCACAAAGTGTACTCCACCCTATTTAATAAAAGTGATATTCTCCTCTGTTTGGATTTTCTAGTTGCATCATAAGTGCATAGCGAGCTGCATCAATGCAGTCTGGATGTGAGCCTGTAGGTTTTTGTAGATCGTTACCTTCTTTATCTTTAGCCCATATATAACCCTGAAGCTCTTTGATTAGATTCTTGCTTCTTCTAGTTACATAAATTTCATTTTGATTCATTAGGTTAATTCCATAGACTATTGAATCTCTACCTTTTGTTACAGGATAAACTGCATGACCATAGTTTTTTAATTCAGCTATAGATTTAGGCTCTGCTGAATCAGCATAAATGTTTTCTCTTATATGTTGGTTTGTAAAAAATAAGCTAATGTCTCTATTGTGCATACCTTTTCTATAAAGCATTTCATCAAATAGGTAAGCACTATTCCATTTGTATAATCTTATATAAGTTGAAGGGTCAACAGAATAGCCAAAGTCCATTCCTCCACAAAGCAGTCTTGCATCTTCTGGTATTTTATCAATCTCTTTCCAGTCTGGAATACAAACTCCCTCTAAGCTTCCTATCTCACCTAAGCCATATACTTTCCACCAATTAGCCCAGTAAGTAGAAGTCTTAGCTTTGTCTCTTGCTTTCTCTATTTCTTTAACTATTGATTCTGGTAGACTGTCATTGTCTTTGTAGGTTAGTGTAACAAAGTCAGTATCACTCTGTCCTATTAGTTCTTTATCTACCCAAAATAGATTTGCAGGATTATAGTCTAGCCAGATGTTTCCACTTGTTCTGACTGCTAACTGTTGGTAAGCATCAAATGGCACATTGTTACATTCGTTTATGTACAAGTCTGTTCTTCTTGCTCCTCTAAGTTTGTCTGGTTGATCTGTGGAGAAAAACTCTATATAAGAGCCATTACTAAATTCGTATTTTAAAGTACTTCTATTAAACTTCTTTTCATAGTACCTGTTTAGGCTCTTTAATATACTTAGAAAGTCTTTTAAAGCTCCTCTACGCAAGTGAGGAATAGATTCGGATACTACACTTATTTCTTTGCCTTTGTTTTTAATAGCATAGTCAATCAGTATTATCAATATTGCTATTGTTTTTCCTGCTGAACTTCCTCCTCTAATAATCTTAGTTCTACTGTTTAGGTTTAGTAGTTTATTTAAGGCTAAGGTTTTTTTGACTTGCATACTAATCTATAAACAAAGGCATATCTTCATTTATTGTTATGTCTTTAGTTTCAATAGGCCTTCCCCTACGATAATTTAGATAAAGCTGTATGGCTCTTAAATCTCCGTCTGCTATTAATTCTTTAAGTTGTTTTATAACATCTTCTTCATTAATAATCAAATCTAATTTTTCTATTAAATCTTGCTCTTCAGACTTAGGCTTTCTACCTGCTCCTGTTCTTTTACCTCCATTATATTTTCTTTTATCCATAATTGAAAAAGATTGATTAATCAATTTTTATATTCTCTTAAATATTAACGATGTAACTTGTTTTTTTTATAATCATTATACCATTTTTTTAATTTGTTATATTTAAGATTTTCTGTACTAAAATAACTTAACCTTATATCGTCATAAACTCTTATATAATAGTTGTTAAAAGTTTCTGTTTTGGGAATTAAAAAATCTGGATTTTTAATTTTTGGCCATTTTATTTTCAAATAATACTCCACATATTTTCGATTGCTATTATTTTGTTTTATCATTATTCAATTTTTATATTTTCATTAGGTAGTGGCACTTCTACATTAAACCACTCCCTTAAAAACTCTACACATTTTAAATGATACTCCTCTTGTTCTATTGTAGAGTTATCAGTTGTAGACTTAGGTATCTGTATTATCTCAGCTGTCTCTTCATTTACTCTTTCATCAAATAGAAATCTATTTTTAAAAAACTCATGAGCTTTCTCTTTAGACCATACTTCTCCCCATTCGTTATATATTGCATTTACTGCTATTGGAATAATTACTCCAAAGTAGTATGCGTTTTGAGGGGAGCTTCTGTACTTTCTTTTCATCTTAATTATTACTTCGACATCCTTTCCCTCAAAGTGTTTAACAGCATTAGCTATCATGCTTTTGTTTCTCACTAGCTTTCCATTTAAAACTCGTGACATAACAGCTATACTCTTCATTTAATCTCTATATATAAATAACTTATTTTTTTTATCATTTACAGAAAAGCCATTTTTTTTGAGAATGTTAATTGCAATTTTAACCTCTCTCTCTTGCTTTCTGAAATGTTCAAAAATTTCATTACTTATTGCTTCCGATTTTGGCATAATTAATTTTTAAATTTTACTTCTATTTAATTTCAAATTATAAATTGAAATTTCTATACTTTGGATTTCTTTTAATAAACCTGTCATTTCATTGTGTGTTATATGTATTCTGTTGTTATGCTTTTTCATGTTTTTATTAGAACTATAAGCAACCATATAACAACAATTATTTATAATAAACTGACATAGTTTTTTTTTATAATCTTCAAAATATTCAATATCCTTATTAAAACTTTTAATTAATCTATCATGTTCACAAATATCCATCAAACTATGTACTCCTATTTTTTATATTCCAGATATAATTTTTTCATTACGTTAACCATTTCTCTTACACATGATCCACATGAGCTGACTTGCCTTCTTGATGCTAGCACCCTATTGTGTATAGCTACCATTTTTGTTTGCTCCTCGTGTGTTAGTGTTGACTTTCTGCTTTTATAAAAAACATCAAGCCACTTGTACTCCTCATCATTCAAACATTCTGTTGACCTGTATGGAAACATCTTATTTAGTAATGCTTTCCTTTCATCACATCCACAGTCAATTCCTGTGACTTCACTGACTTTCTCCACTACTTTTTTTATTCCTGTTTTCTTAGTAAATTTTTCTATGCTATCTCCAAGACCTTTAGATTTTGGAGCAGCTTTTTTTCTTGTTGCCTTTTTAGCTTTAGCCTGTTTTGCCATAATAATATTCTTTTGCTACTTCTTTTTTAATTGTTAGTTTACACCTCTTTAGTGTTTTAAATACAGCCTTACTGCTTATTGCAGTAGCTGTAGATATTTTTCTAATACTTGGTATGTGGTAAACATATAAGTTTAACATCTTTTTATCATACCAGTACATATTGCTAATAGTCTTTTCTATTTTGTTAAAGACTACTTCCATTTGTGGTTTGCTAGGTGTTTCTTCTGGTTGGTCTATGTTAGGAAAGTGATTATTAATACTTACTGTTAGTATTTTCTTTTTCTTGTAGTCATTAATTATTAAGCTCTTTAATGTTCTGAAGAAATACTTTTTATTTATTTTTCCGTCAAACTCATAATATTTGACAGGATCAAATGAAGAATGTAAAAGAATTTTTAAATAAGCATCTTGAACAAAATCTTCAGCATTTTTTTTCTGTGTAAAGTTTAAAGAATTTTTAATCACATATCTAACCCATTCCACATGGAACTTAGATATGTCTATTATTACTTGATCTTTACTCATTTGACTAAAACTAATGTTGCATTAGGTTCTAGTTCATCAAGTAATGCTTCGGTTAGTTTCCATTTTAGTCTCCAGACATCAGTCTCAAAACCTTTAACTTCAACAAGCTCTATTGAGCCATCAGGATAAATTACTTTAAAATCAATAAAGTAATTACATATTTTCTTTTCATTTACATACAGTCTCAATGGATGTTGAGGTATGTACTCAACTATTTCTCCTGCTTTTAATCTCCATTCTAATTCAGCAGCATAGGCAGCTTCTTTTTTACTATGGTAGGTTCTACCATTAAACTTCTGCTTAATTGCTTTGTACTTATTTCTGTTTTGATATTTCTTAGTGTACATACTAAGCAATACATTATACAAAAAATATCAATACAAAACAATACTTTCAAATACTTTTTTTCTGAACAATCATTTCTCTATCTAAATCTTCTACAACTTTTATAATAATGTTTTCTTTTTCTTTTAATGTTTTAGTGTACTTATTGACTTTAACCCAAAGTCTTGGGGTTTCTAATTCTTTAGTAAAAGTTGGAAATAGAAACTGCTTCATAAATTTTAACATAACTTTATTTTTTATCGATTTGTTTTAATTTTTTTATTGCCCATTCAATTCCTGAAGCACCTCCCCACGCATCCCACATAATTCCTCCACAACCTTCTGTGTAGGGAACATCTTTATGTTGCTGATGTCTTTTGAATGAAGCCATTCTTGCAATGGTATCTCGGCTTATTTTTTTCTTGTCAGCAAGTTGCCTAGCTCTAGTCCATCCAACTTTTGTTCCACAGCTTGAGCCGTTTTCTTCTTTGTACTTAATTGCTTTCTTAGCATTGTTAGAAGCAGAAGCAGGATAGTCATTGTATGATTCAAGATTTACTTCTTCATACTTGTCTCTGTATTGTTTTGAACAGACTGCTAGTCTTTGATCGGTATTTGGAAATTCGCTTACAGTTACTGAATCACTCATGCACCTTTGCATAAAGTCTTTCCTAGATTCTGTACCTTTTGGTTTTGGTAGTGGCATAATATTTATTTAAATGTGAATTTTTTAGCTCTTCTAGTCCATCCTTCTGAAATAGAAGCTTCTGTTTTTTTTGTTTCTTCGTTATGGTTTCTTATTGAATTGTCTGCAGCAAGTTCAAATCTTTCATCTAGGTATGTTCTAAAAAAGGTTAGTATTTTATCTATTGACAGTCTTTCATAAAACTCACCATATTGCCCTGAAATAATTCTTTTAAACAGTAGAGTTAGATCAGAGATTTTAAGCATATAAAACTCCTCAACAACCATGCTAGAACATAAATTAATTTGTTCCTCACTCATTGGTTTGTTAAGATTTAAAACTTTATTTAAATACAATAGCCAGAAAGTAATTAACCCCTCAGTAAATTGTCTACCATGTTCTCTTTGAAAACTTGCTACACTTGGAGCTTTACTTTCAATAGCCTGTTGAATGTTTGCTATTTTACCTGAATGAAGCATACAGTTTTTAGGACTGTATTTTTCGAGCAAGTTCTTCTTGGAACTCTTTTGAATAGCTGAGTCCATTTTTATTACTTTGTTTTTCATTTATTATTTTTTGTGGGTAGATACCTTTCCACCCATTAGCCATAGCAGCTTCAATAGATTCTACTGCATGAGATTCATTGTCTGATTCGTTAACAAGCTTTTTTAAGGCAGCTTGTTCACTTTGTAAAGTCCTGTAATTAAACTTAAATTCCTTAGCCTTATATATTTTCCAGTTACTCCAAGTATTTAAAAATTGTTTAGAGTTATAAGGATATACTACTATTTCTTTTTCTTCTTCTATCTTCTTCTTCATCTTCATCTTCATAGAAGAGGTTTTTTTGGGTTTTGTTTGGGTTTTTACCTTAGGAGGTCTACCACCTTTATATCCGTTTATTGTTTGTTTTTTTATAAAAGCTATTCTTTCTAAAATAACATTGTTTAATCTTTCATTAAAGAAGTAATCACCATTATCAATAAATTTCTCTTTGACCATTTCTGGTAGGTTTTCCCAGTCATAACCCAAAAATAACCTAAGCCTTTTTTTGGGTATTCCGTTTTCATTATATAAGCTCCACTGTTTGCATAATAGAGTAATATATACTCCTCTCTCCTCCATAGTTAAATCCATAACTCCAGTCAAGAAATCTTGAGCATATAATTGAAAGGCAGGTGATTTAGCTGACATAGTGTATTTCTTTTTTTAAAACATTATTTAATGAAAACATATTATTGGCTCTTACATAAAGCTCTTCCTGTTGACTGTCACTTAGCTTTGAAAAAATTATATCTATTTTTTCTTTATAAGTTGCTGTCTTATGGTTTAAAATATTTCCTAATTTATTTGTGCAGTAGCTGACTTTATTTCTAAAATCTTTATCAACTTGCATTAGGTCATTACACTTAGCTATTGCTATACAGACAGTAGAATGAGACCTGTTTATTAATTTTGAAATCTCAACAGTTCCGTAGTTAGTTTTTTTTCTAGCTATATAGGAATAGATTTTTATTGCATCAGGATAAGGCTTTCTCCTAGTTTTTATGGAGATGTCAATGTCCTCATACAAACTCTCTACTACAGCTTTAATTTGAATTAAATCTTTCATTTTTTTTTTCTTTATAATGACTTAAAGCTTTGTAAAGTCTATTGACCTGAGACTTAAATTTTATAAGTTTTTTATTTAAAATCTCAATAGAAGTTTCAGAAATAAACATCATTTGATTTATAGTTTCAATGTCATTTGTTAACATATTTATATTGTTTTCAAACAAAGTAATCTCTCTTTGAATTACTCCTATACTACCCATAACATTTAAAACTCTATAGGTAGTATTATTTAGTCCAGTCATAGGGTTTATAGAGCTTTGTTGCTCTTCAATTAAATATGAATTTTTAAGTTCATTTAATCTTGATCTAGCTGACTGAACTGAAATAGTTTTTATAACTGACAGTCTTGTAATTCTTGAAATATCAGAAGCAGATAAAGGCTTCTCATTTCTTTTCATTATATCAAGTATTCTTTCTCTGTCGCTTTTAAATTCTTGTTCTTGATTTATTAGTGAATCGTTTCTGTTTATAAGTGTTTCCATAATTAAAAAGGTAAATCGTTAGGTTCATCATTATTCATGTCATCTTCTGAAATAGTTTCAGCATTGATGCCATTTTTCATTCTCCACTCTGAAGAAGTTTTTATTGTTTCTTGTAACCAAGAGGGTACTAAGTCATTGTCAGAAGTTATTGCATCTGCATTGAAATTGTCATTGTAATCCCAGATAAAGCTGTGATTGAACTGTGCAGGACATTCAAGTCCTTTAGGTAAGGTAGAAATGCCACCTATATTAGCATAAGTCTTATCACCTACAGAGTTGTGAACTATTGAGAGCATACACTCAGCTCCTAGCAGTTTACTTAAATCAAAGGCTTGACAATCGTCAGCAGTTAATGCTTTACCTCTCCAGTTATTTAAAAAAGGAAGTAAGGCTGACTTTTCATGTAATGACTTAGTAAATTGTCTTTCTATTACATAAGGTTGCTCACCTTTGTCAGGATTAAATACTTTAGTTAAGGTCGGTAGCTCAAACTTTAATCTTATTAATGTTCTGCTTTTTTTCTCTCCCTGCCATTCTGTTGCTATTGTTCCAATGTCAATCATTGAAATACATCTTGCAGGGTAACTTCCTGAGGGAATAATGTCTCTTTTTTGAGAATTTGAATTAGTTAGTATCATAGTTATTTATTTAGGGTTTGTTTAGGTTTATGTATTTTTAAAATAGGATCGAAGTAGCCTTTATCAATTAATTGGTAGGTGATACAATCTCCTGCATTAATTGACGAATGAGGAATGTTGTTAAACCATACTGCTACATCTCCGTTTTCCATAAAAACATCAAAGACAAAGTTTCCATGTTTTGTTCTTCTAGGTAGACTTACAGATTCTATTTTTTGATTAAGTTTAATTATCATGAAATTGTGCTTTTAAAATTCTTAGTTGTTTACCATGACAAGTAGCTTTAATCTTGCCAAGTTTAATTCTATTTCTTACTGTTCTATGACTTAGATTAAGGTATCTAGCAGTTTCATAAATAGTCATCTGCTTGTCTAAAGAATTAGCTTTTATTATTTGCTCGTAAACTGTCATAATTAAAATGCTAAAGGGTCATTCATTAATTTACTACTCATCTCATTCATTATTTTTCTGTCAAGAGAATCGTAGTCTATTTCTCTATGATTAATATTAGCATAAGGAGCTTCAGAAAAATAGATTACTTTATTGTTGTGAGTGTCTATCAGGTTATAAATAGTGTCGCCTATTAACTCTGCTGCTGCTTTATCACTTTCAGCATAAACATCAAACTGCACTTGAACTCGGTATCTTTTTTGTTTTGTCATTAGGATTGTGGTGTTAGGTTAAATAATTCTATTCTTCTTTGTAAGATTCTTAAAACCTCTGATTGATACTGGTTAGGTATTTGTTTATAACCAGAAAACCAGTTATTTCTAATTGATAGAGGTTTTTTTCTGTAGTGTTCAGCTAATACTTTTATTAACTGTTTTTGTTGGTTGCTGTCTAATAAATTAAATAGCTGTTGAATGTTCTGTTCCATTAGTTACAATGTTGTTTATTACGTTAATTTTTAAAGTTTTGTATTGTTGTGGTGTAAATTCTAAAGCTTGATCGTCTTTGTCCCAAACTGTTATATGTATGTCAAAAGAAGAAAGCCTGTTGTTGTAGTGACAATAGCCTGCAAGTTCAACAGCATAATCTCCAGACTTTAAACAATGATTATTTAAATCATAATTAGTTGAAGTGTATTCGTCTGAATAAAAAGGTAGGCTAATTGGTTGTAAATCAGATATTAATTTCGTAAATTGTATGCTTGTCATTACTGTTTATTATGTATTATTATAATTATTACACTTACAAATATATAAAAAACAGTACAATAAAAAAATAAAATATACAATTAAAATGAAAAAACCTTAAAAAACAGTACAAATAACAACAAGCAACCTAACAAAAAATGAAAGATACTTATCAAAGAATTAACAAGATCATTGCTCATTATAGCATTACACTTAACACATTTTGTGAAAAACTTGGATTAATGTCTACAGCTACTATTTCAAAAATTATTCACGAAAAAAGAACTCCTTCTCAAAAAACAATAGGAAGAATTATTAATGCTTTTCCAGAAATTAGCTACGACTGGCTAGTTAATGGAGAGGGAGAAATGTTAAAAGCATCTAAAGAAAAAACACAAACAGTAAACAATGATGACTTAACAGTAACAAGTAAACAAATAATAGATTTTATTTCAACTGATATTAAAAAATTTATTGACACTCGTATTGGAAAAAATACAGATAATTTTAATAATAAATTTCTTGATGTTAAAGACGATATACTTGACAAAATTAATATGCTAATTAAACAGTCTCACAATAACACTCTAAATACAATGAAAAAATTGTATACCCCTAAAGTTGTTGAAAATTTAATAAATCAGGTAGACATTATAAAGAAAAAATCAATAGTTACTAATAATAATTTTTTAAAAGCTCATGACAATACTTTGGATAAAATAGATGAGTTAAAAAATAAAATAATCGAAATAAGCAAAACAATTTCAGAAATTGAAACTTATAACCTATTAGAAGAAAAAAGAAAAGAAAAAATTGATAAAAAATAAAATAAATAGACATAACGGAAAGAAGGTCTTCTGTTTTTAATCATAATATAATAACATATGAACTTTGAAGATTTTACAGAAGCAATTCACCACACTAAACATTTATCTAAAGAGGAAAAAGAAATTCTCTATAACAGATGGAGAAAAGAATATTTAAAAAAATTAAAAAATAAATACTCTTTTTTAAAAAATAAAAAAAGTAAAACTTAACTCCAAAGTTTATTACTTGTCTGAATTAAAGTATTTAAATTAAACTTTTTATATTTTAATAAAGTCTTTGCATCTTTTATGCCTGCAATCTGCATTAATTGGTGGTCTGGCATACCTCTTTCACTCATCAAAGTTATAAATGTTCGTCTAGCTGTATGACTACCTATAAGTTTCCATTTAGGAAAAACTTCTTCTTTCTTATTTTTACCCATGTATGAAACTTTTTTTATGCTATCATTAATCTTTAGTTCTTTACAAATCTCTTGTATTTTTAAATTAAATTTTTGACTAGATATTTTAGGCAACTTCCACTCGTATTTATCTAATAATTTTTTTAATTTATTGTGTAGAGGAATAAAAGAAGTAATTTTAGTTTTCTTAGCTTTTTTCACTATAGCTCCATCTCTTACATCTGCTTTTTCAAACATAGAATAATCAGAAAACCTTTGACCTGTATATGCTCCGATTAGAAATAAATCTCTAGCTCTTTCATTAGATGCACTTAACTTTGCATCTTCTAATAATTTAAGTTCTAATTCTGTTAGATGCACATCATTAGTCTCATACTTAGCTATCTTTATATTATTATAGTCAGTCAATACTTTATAGCCTTTTTTACTGCACCATGAGATCATTGTTTTAAAAATACTCATATACCTATGCAAAGTATTGTCATTCAAATTATATTCTTTTCTCATAAATGTTATAAATTCAGCATAAAAATTGTCATCTAAATCATTTAATTTATATTGTTTTTTATTTAGCTTTTCGAAGTGAAGAGTTTTTGTCAGCATGGCTCGATACTTTATAAGCATTTTTACACCTACCTCCTGCATTTCTTCTCTTTCTTTTATAAATGCTTTCCAGAAATCTTTTAAATAAATTAATTGTTGTTTTTTTATGCTGAAATGCTCTTTTAAATGTCCTATAGTAAGCTCTTTACCATGATTATCTATAGCTTCATGTAGTTTGTCATTTATTCTGTTAAGCTTATCTGTAATACGTCTTAGCTTATAACTATCTCCACCTCTTTTTAATTTAGGAAGTCTATTTTCTTTTGACCAGTCTTTTGGATGTATAGATAAACCAGAACTTATTTTAAAATAGTTTTTTTCTTTTTTAACATAATATCTTATATAAATAATACTTTTTTTATCTTTATTAGGTTCTTTTAAAGTAAAATACATATTACTAGGGTACTGAAAAGGGTACTGTAAATATATATTTAATTTACAATATTATTGGAATGTAATGGAAAATAAAAAGTGACAACATCTTATTTTTACCTTAAAATACAATAAAACTGTAAATTAATATAAATAAATTCAACTCCTGCCACCCCGACTAAAACCTTTGTAAGTTATTGATTTACAGGGGTTTTGTTTTTTTAGGGTACTCAATAGGGTACTATTATTAAATAATTAGCCTATACAAACTACGTTAAAACAAACAGAGCAATAGTAGAAATAGCCATTTTGATTGCTGCCATTTATTTTCATTACTGTTTTACATTTACTGCAATTCATTTTTTTTTCCTAAATCCATAAGCTCATTAATGCAGGTTTTACCACCAAAAACAACAGCACAACCAATAGCAGGCTTTTTTCCTCTTTTAGCATAAGCAAAACTATACTGGTCAAAGTCAATACCACAACCTACTTGACAACCAAATATTTTAAAGTTAGCTCCTACAAAATACTCCGTATAAGCCTGCGTGTGTAAATGTCCCTGTACTGTACTCATCAAATCAGCTTTGCATTTTGTTCTAGCTGTTCCTGCTTCTCCATGTATGTATTGCACATTATCATAGACTACTCGGTCTTTAAACTTCCATTTAGGAGTATTTAAAACATCTTTATAAGATTTAATCCATGCCTTTGGTATATTTCCAGTAAAAGCTTTTCTTCTTATAAGTCTATCGTGGTTTCCAATAATAACATCTGCTTTTGGAAAAGCCCTATACCACCTAGCTATTCTTTTTATTGCGAACTCTAATTCTTCACCTCCACTCATTCCGTCAGGATCAGTTTCATGGTAGGAGCTAAAATGATTATCAATTAAATCTCCAATAAATATTACTTTGTTACAGTTATATTTTGCATAGACATAACTACAATGGTCTAAATAAGAATCTTTACAAAATGGCTCATGGAGGTCTCCTATTATTAAAATACGAGATTCTTTTTTAATAATATTTTGATAAGCAATTTTTTTATTGCCTTTAATTCTCGGTCTAAAATCTTTCATTTACCCTGTCCTTTATATCTTTTCAAATAATGTTTTGAGGATTTGAGTTTGCTAGATTTATTTTTAGAATGTATTCCTTTTCTTTTTTTTGATTTAGATTTATATACTGTTAAAATTTGATTCTTAGCCATTATTTTCTTTTAATTTTCTCAAATGACCTACCTCCAAAATAAGCTGAAATAACAGTAATTAAAGTGAGCTGTAAAAGGTCAATCCATGTGTCTTTAACTTCAAAATTTAAAACACCTGCATCAATAAAAATCATTAATACTGTGGAGATGACTAGGAATAACAAAACTATTGGTCTAACATTTTTAGAAAGCCATGAGCCTTTATTATCACTAACCCATCTTTCAGTTACGTTTTGTTGCATATCAGCTTCAGCATCTACAAATACCTTAGTCATTTCATTCTCAAACTTTGCTCTATCTTCTTTTGAGAAAGTATGTTTAGCTATAATGTTACTTATTTTTTCTGCTACTCCACCTGCTGCTCCACCAAATAGTTTTAATAATATATTTTTCATAAATTAATTTTAAAGCAATTATTGATAATATAATTGTGTAAATGTTTACATGGCTTTCACCACAAATGCCAAGTAAGTGTCTAAGTGTTTCTATCATTTTAGTTCTTTTAGTATTGTATATATTTCTTCTAATTCTTTTTCCATGTACTCAATTTTCAAATCTTGTCTGCCGTCTGCAGGCAAAGCACCTAATTCTCCTCTTGGCCATTTTATTCTAAACTCATCATTTAGACTTTGATTATATCGTAGTCGTGCTACATCCATTTGTAGTGTAGCAATTTCTGCAGTCAAAGTGAACCAAACACCTGTTATAGATAATATGCCAAATATTATACCTATTAAACTTTTTATGTCTAATTGTATTTTAGAATTTTCTGCTAATTCTATTGGTTTTGTCATATTATTTATGATAAAGGTAAAACTGTGAAAGAGCCTATAATTAATATGATAATTAACATAAACATAAACTCTATCAGCTTGTTCATCTTTTATATATTTTATCTTCGATTTTATCTAGTCTTTTATCTTTAGCTTCTATTTGTCCTTCAAGAAATTCTATTCTTTGCTCAATAACTTCTAATGACTGTAAAGGAGGAAGCTTTTTAGCCACCTCTATTTCTTGTTTATTAAGTTCTATTTGTTTAGTTAAAGTGGAATAGGTCATAGTTAAGCTGATAATACCTCCTACTACCATTATAATAGTTTTTAAATCTAAGTTTAGATCAGGTTTGCCATCTCCATCAATATCTACATTGACTTTTTTATTTTCAATTCCCATTACTTATTTCTTTGTATTCTTCCTTAGCATCAAAACATGGACAGACTTTCTTATTAGTAAAATCTTTATGACCATATACTGTAGCTTCAGGATATTTTTCTTTTAAATTTTTTAATAGTTTCTCTAATGATTCTTTTTGTTCAGGTGTTCTAGTATCTATCCATTTGTCCATCGTTCTATCCATCCCTCCTATGTAACATATACCTATAGAATTTCTATTGTGACCTTTACAATGAGCACCTATCTTTCTTTCTGGTCTAGCATCTTGTATCTCACCACTAAGAGTAATAACATAATGGTAACCACAATCTGACCAACCATTTCCAGTCACGTGCCACTCTGTTATATCTTCTACATCAAACTCCTTATGTTCTGGAGTTGCCGAACAATGAACTATAAGCTTCTCTATTTTTCTCATAGTTTCTTAGTCTTTTTTATTGTATAGACAATAGTGCAGATAAGAAGAATTATCTTCAACCATGTTTCTATTTCAGTCATTGTCAAAGCCAAAACGACAGAGTTTAAAAAATAAATCTTCATATCTGCAGAATCCATAATTAATTGATATACTCGTCTACTAACGGAGCTTCTTGTTTTTCTTCTATAGGCTCAAAACTTCCATCTTTTAAATCAATGTTGATTTTACCATAAGTTTCTTCAAGTTCCTTTTTAAATTCTTCTACTTTTTGCTGTGCTTGATTAAGTGCATGAAGCAAATGGAATTTTTGATTCTCTAAAGCTCCTATGTCATGTAAGGCTTTCGATTGCGTGTTTACATGACCTTGTAAAGTTTCTAATTCTTCTTTTTTGATTTTGTTACTCATTTTTATTTATTTAAGGGTTAATTTTTATTTGTTTTATTTACAATTACATTTGTTTTTTAAATCATCTATTTCTGCTTTTAGCTCTTGTATTGCACCTACTAATAATGGCACTAATTTTGACTGGTCGATACCTTGATAATCTGGAACTTGTCTAGTATCTTTGACTGCTTCAGTTTTTAATACGTTTTCAGTCCATTCCTCTTTAGCTTCTGTTATTACATTTCCATCTTCGTCTAATTCTTCTTCTATTGCAGGATGTAAAACATCTTCATAAACAGCAGGACTTACTTCATATTCCTCATCTTGCATTGCATCTTTTTCTCCAGTAATAGCTTCAGGCACTATCTCTTGTACTTCGTGAGCTAAGAACCCATCTACTGTTTTGTCTGCATCTGCTATAAAGTTAAATCTACTAGGTTTTAATTGACTTACTCTATCTAAAGCACCTGTCATTGAAACTACATTTTCTTTTAACCTATAATCAGAAGATGTGTTATATGAAACTGCTGAAGTTCCATTTTGTGAAATAGAACCAATAACACTTGAACCTAAATAAAATAGTGTATAGTTAGAGCCTGTTGCTGTACCAGTAGCGTGTCCAATACGAAGTATTGAATCTGTACCTGCATCAAATTTAAAGCCACCAGAAGTTGGGTCTCCATCTGTTCCAATTAAAACATTCCCCCCAGATGTTATACGCATTACATTTGTAGCATTTTGAGATTTATCAGCACCTGTTGTTAAAGTAGCAAAAACAAATGAACCATCTACAAGAGTTAATCTTGCTGCAGCTACACTTGCTATAATTCCTCTATTTACTCCACTTGTATTTAAATAAGTATTTTGACATAACTCAATAGAATCATCAGCTTT
>Ga0181401_1000096_pt1 | contig 31848 bp, 36 predicted proteins | sample 24SPOviralmetaG_FD_130130 | JGI IMG/M metagenome (GOLD analysis project Ga0181401, IMG submission 130130) | Marine viral communities from the oligotrophic San Pedro Time Series (SPOT) site, San Pedro Channel, CA, USA - 24 SPOT_SRF_2011-07-20 | ecosystem: Environmental > Aquatic > Marine > Strait...
CAAGTACCGAACCATACTCTTCCATTTCTTCAAGCTTGATTCTAACAGCTAATTAAGTGGCTATGTTTATCTCTGAAAATAATGGAAATAACAGTTTAGGTGGAACAATAGCTAGCACTACTCTTGTAAATGTTGATCAAATTGACATCGGAGGAGGAGGCGGCTACGTAAATGGCATGGCAGCTGGAACTTCAATAGAAATAAGAATATACTCGTAAAAAACTAATTAAACAAGTAACCATATAGATATACCCTGCTCGGGTTAGAGCAATAAACCAATGTTAATTTAAAACCAAAACCAATGACATTTTATTACCAGACTAGTTCGTGGAATAGTCAACCACAAATTACACAAGAAACCATAGACCTTTGGAAGCATGTAGCCGATAAGTCAAACTGGCGTATTGTGCAATTACCAAACGGTTTCTATCAAACCGAACACCAAGATCAAAAAGAAAAAGATACTTGGCACGACGTCACAAGACGTGAGACTTTAGAAGGAGCAGAGCAAGCTATTGATTCATCAGTCGCTCATTATGCTAAAAAACTAGAGTTCGCTAATGGACCAAAAGTCGTGAAGACCTTTAAGTAAAAAATAATTTAATTTAATCTAATCAAATATGAGTGACGCAATTGTCAAGAACCTTAACTTTGGCGAAGACGCTAAGGCTAATGTATTTAAAGGAATAGAAAAACTTACACAAGCTGTTAGCTCCACACTCGGAGCTAGCGGTAAGTGTGTATTACTAGAAGATGGAACAGGAAATCCTGTTATAACTAAAGATGGTGTAACTGTAGCAAACGCTATAGTTCTTAGAGACCCAGTTGAAAATATGGGTGCTACATTATTAAAAGAAGCAGCTAGAAAAACTGTACAAGAAGCAGGAGATGGTACAACCACTGCTACAGTGCTTGCTCATGCAATACTAGAAGAAGCTTATAAATTAAAATTAAATTCTAGAGATTTAAAAAATGGTATTAACTTTGCAACTAATAAAGTTATAAAATATCTAGAATCAATTAAAGTAGATGTTAAAGGTGATATGATAGACAACGTAGCTACTATATCAACTAATAACGATAAAATATTAGGTAAAATAATAGGTGATGCTTTCAGAGCTGTAGGCGATAGCGGTATTGTAATGATGGAGCCTACGCAATTTAGTAAAACTGAAGTTGAAATAGTGGATGGTATACAATATGACAAAGGTATAACTAATTCTCATTTTATAACTAACATGTCAAATAAAACAGCAGTGCTTGAAAACCCTCTTGTTTTATTAATTGAATCACCAGTTCAAACCATAAGACAGATACAGTCTGTTTTAGAGTATGTAATTAAAGGAAATAAACCTTTACTTATAATAGCAGATTTAGACCAACCGGTTGTTAGTGCTTTAGCTATGAATAAGAAAAAAGGTAATATAAAAGTAAATGTTATAAACGCTCCTACTTACGGCATTAGTAAGAAAGACATGTTAAGTGATTTAGCTTTATTAACCGGTGCTACTGTAATAAATGAAGATTTAGGCGATGATATGGATTTAATACAACCGGATTATTTAGGCACATGTTTAAGAAGTACTACTAGCGAGCTAGAAACAATAATACAAGTACAAGATCCTACTGACGAAGTTAAAGAACTAATCGATGTAGTTAAAAAAGAATTAAAAGGAGATGTTAACACCGCTGAAGTAATAAGACTAGAGAAAAGACTAGCAAGATTATCTGCTAAAATAGCTATAGTAAAAGTAGGTGCTAATTCTGATATTGAACTTAAAGAAAAAACAGATAGAGTTGAAGACGCTATTTGTGCTACTAAAGCTGCTATAAAAGAAGGTATAGTTCCAGGCGGTGGTATAGCTTTGCTTAATGCTTCAAACAATATTAAAGCAAAATCAGATAGCGAGCAAATACTTTTAAATGCCATTAAAGCACCTTTTAATGTTATATTAGAAAACGCTGGAATAGAAAAACATCAAGAACCTAAAAGAAAAGGTTATGGATTAGATGTAGTTACAGGAAATATGGTAAATATGATTAAAAGTGGTATTATAGATCCTCTTTTAGTTACAAAAAGTGCCTTACAAAATGCAGCTTCAGTAGCTACTACGATATTGTCAACAGATTGTGTAATTAATAATTTGAGAATCGATGAAGGCAATAGGTAGAAATTTAATTATAGAAAAAATAAAAGAAGGTACCACTAAAACAAAAGGTGGTTTACTTCTAGCAGAAACACACAGAGACGATATAAGATATACAGAGGCTATAGTTATATCAGCAGGTAAAGATGTTGCAGGTGTTAAAGAACAAGATAAAATATTTTTTGATCGCCATGCTGGTCATAAAATAGAAATAAAAAGTAATACTTATCACGTTATAAAAGAACAAGACGTGGTTGTTGTTTTATGAAAAAGCCTGATGCAAGAGATTTAAAAGATTTAAACTTGCTAAAACATTACCGTATAATACGCAAATGGGCTTGTAAAAACAACAACTTAACTGACGCTGATTTAGAAGTTCTTATATACTTAGACTGTATTGATCTTTTTACTAAGCATGATTTTGAACAAGGAGTATATTCTTATAGTTGGGACAACAGGAGATGGAACAGATTAATAAAAGATAACTGGATAGTTGTATGGAGAAACAGAAATAGAACTACACAAAAGTATAATATCTATAAAGTTTCATTTAAATGTAAACAACTAATAATGAGAATGTATAGAATCATGCTAGGTGAAGATGATATCCCAACTAGCGAGAGAAGAAACAAATTAATAAAAGGAAATAGTTATACAGATAAAGTACTGACAAAAGCTATATATAACGTAAATAAAGATAAAACAAGATAGTTATGGGAAAAGGTCCACATGGAGGATATAAATCTTCAGCGCAAAGAAAAGCTGTTCATGCAAGCAAAGCTGACGGTGGTAAAGGAGCGCCTAATAAAATGATCGTAACCCCTAGTCAACAAAGATCTAGCAAGGACCTTGGTACTCAATTTGATGAAATGCAAATGAAAATAGAAAATGATGCTAAAGAAAGAAAGCAGCAAGAAATGATTCAAAGAGAAAATCAAGATCAACAAATAGCACTTAACCAAAATGTTAATGAAGAAGAAAACCTTACTGTTGAGCAAAAAATAGAAAAAGGAATTAACGCTCTTAGAGAAAAGGCCTTACAAGGTGATTATGATGGTTATGAGCCTGGAAAAAAAATAAAAATTCCTATTTACCAAGTTGAGGGTAGTACATATAAAGCTAAACCAGTAACAAGAAGTTTTAACAAAAATGATGCTTTATCTCTACAACAAGGTAGTGCTTTAGTTATGATAAAAAATATTTTAAAATCAAAAAAATAAAAAAATGAACAAAGACAAATCAATAATAGCAAATCCAAAACTAAACGGACAAGTTGGTGAAAACGCTGTATGGGACGGACCATTAAGTAAAGAAGGTTTCCCAATGGGTGAAGGTTCTAGTTCAGGCATAACTCCAATGGAAGTGTCTAAATATCCTACGTCGTATAATCCTATGCCAATAACACATAGAGCAATGATTAACGCAGGTGGAGGAGATACTGCTGATGACTTTAAAGTGTTATCTAAAAAATAAATTAACTATGAATTCACCATTTTACAAAGAAGGTTTCCCTGAAATAAAAGATAAAAACAAAGGCAAGTTTACAGCATGGGCTAAAAAGAACGGTTTTAAAGACGCGTGTTCTGCTGCGTCATCTGTAATGTCTAAAAAAGATGACTATAGCGAAGAAGTTGTTAAAATGGCTAACTACGCAAACAACTTCGGTTGTAAAAATAAATAAATTATGGCATTTAAAATAGAAAAATTCTACGGATCACCATTACACCAAGAAAAAGAAAGTAGTTATCAACCAGTAAAACAAAATCCAAAAAAACCAGTAAAAGGTTATCCAATAACATCTAGTGAGGCGGAAGTAATAGACGAAGATAATACTAACTTTGATCATAAGCCATCTCAATCAGAAATAGATAAAGCTGCTTTTATAAATGCTAAGATGAAAAAAATGCGAAAAAAATCCCAACAAAGAAAAGCTGTTAAAGATTTAAACAAAACTGTAAATAACATAAAAACAAATAATTAAATTATGAGTTCACCATTTCAACAATCATTTAGCGCTAAGTCGCCTTTAAATAATCATAAAGAAGTAGCAAAACTTTTAAGACAAGCTAAAAGAGAAAACAAGCAAGACAGAGACTATGAAAGAATAGCTGATCTTGAAGCAGAATTAGTTGAAGCTAGAAAAGCACACCCTAAAGATAAAAAACAAGTTGGCTTGCCTTCTACAGGAGAAGAACTACAATCAATTGCAAATATGAATTACGAATCAAAAAAAAAACCGAAAGCCCGTTAGGTAGTTATGCTAATCCAGCAGGTATGCAATATGTTTCTAATAAAGAAGACTTTCAAAGATTACAAAACGAAATAGTAAGTGGTTATAAAGCTTCTAAAGCTTCTAAAGGTAAAGATAAACAATCTGAAGGTAAAGATAAACAAGAAGAAAAAAAATTATTTCCAAGCGTAAGCAAAGAAGACTATAGTATTGATTATAAATTCGAACCTAAGTCATATATATAAATAAATCAAAACCATGAAACACAAAGGACATTACGGAAAATATACAGGTAACGCTAAATGGTCAAAAGATCACGCTGATACTAAGGTAACTAAATCAAACTATAAAGCATCTGAAAGAGACGATGCTGCTCATATTGATTATTTAAAAAGAGATGTTCTTTATGATAACAAGCATGGTCATAGTGATAAAAATATGACTGCTGATGAAAAGCATATATCCAAATTAGCAGGAGATATGAAGTACGATAAAAAAAAACATAATTCTCCAGCTCGTAATAATGGTGATTCTGAAAAAGATCCAAGAAGTGGTAGATATGCAAATGTTGAACCATCTGGAATTAGTGAATATGGACAACCAATTTACCCTCAATCAAGGCTAGGTAGAACTCAATATGCTAACGATCCAGATAAATCTTTATATAATAGAGAAACAAACAGATTTGATCCAATACCTTTTTCTGCAGCAGATTCTATAAACGCTATACAAGATGATCCAAGAAGAGTTAGTAATCGCAATAAAGATTATGCTTTTGAAGTAGCGTTAGATGATGAGATGGCAAAAAGAAAACTTGATGCAAAATATGCTACAGAAGACCTATTAAATGATATAGAGCTTAACAATAGATATGGAGGAAAAGACGCAAGAGTAGGAAGTTTCAATAAAGAACTAAGAAATTATACAGGTAAAGAAGTATTTACTGTTAATCAAGCAAAAGAAATTGCAGCTGCACGAGACAAAGAACTTCTTAGCGATAGTGATAGAAATACGTTAAAAAGATTTAGATCAACAGGAAGATTATAAATAATATTAAAGTAAAGTAATTTTTTAATAAGTGATTATATTTATAATATAAACAATTAAATATAATCAAATGAAAAAACTATTATTACTTACGTTAGCATTATTTACATTTAACACTTACGGTCAAATTGAAAAAATCGAAGGAGTTTGGAAAAGCGATAAATCAACTTACTTAGTTGCTATTTTCCATGAAGACAATAAATTTATTTTTCAAAATATTGGTGAAGATAAATTAAAAGAAGTTGTAGTTAATAAAGGAGATGATTTTATTGTAACTACTTTAATAAATTTAGATAACAACCACGAAGTTGTGATAAAGTATACTTTGTTAAAAAATGGCAAATTACGTGCTGATTTTGCAGGTGATTACGAAGGCGTGGTTATACATGAAAGATATAATTAATAAAAACAATATTTAAAAATAAAAAAATGGAATCAGCAAAACAAGAAAGAAAAAACTTAATGAAAGATATGCCAATAGACAAAAGAGCTAGTGGTGGATCTTGGATGTCTAAGCATTCACAATCAAGAATGGGTGGATCACCTGCTATGTTAAAAGACGCACCAATGGAAATGAAAGAAAAAGGAGGTATGATGATGAAAGATGCTCCAATGGAAATGGGACACAAGTCGCCAGCTAAAAAAGGTCATAGTCCAATGAAAAAAGGTCATAGCCCAATGGAAAAAGAACTAGTTGGTGATCAAAAGAATTTAAACCCAGGTTTAGTTGCAGCTATTGAAGCAGCGCCTGAAATGAAATATAAAAAATAAAACAGAGAGGACTGTAAAAACCTCAGCCAAACACTAACACTAACACTAACACTAACACTAACAAAAAATGGCAAATTATTTAAAAGTAAACGCAGGACCTGTAGCAGATGACGGGATCGAAACATTAATCTCAATTGATAAAATTGCAGGAATTCAATCTGTAGTAAACGCAGCAAACGTTACAACTATAATTATAAAAATGGACTCAACCGCTACTTCACTGTACACAATAGCTGTACCAGGAGTAACAGGTGGAGCAGGAGGCGGAGCTACGTCAGCATCAAGACAATTAGACGCAACTAACGCGATTAACGCTGCTTTAACAGCTAACCCAGGAGGTTTAGTATCTACCTTAGGTTTATTACCAGCTTTATTACAAGTACCAGCTGCGCAAGGAGTAGATTCTGGACGTCTTGTAATTACACAACCTGCAACTTTTGCACAATACACAACTTGTATTTACACTCCGTAAATTATGAAATCTAGAGGCTTAGGAGACAGTATAGAGAAGTTTACTAAAGCTTCAGGTATCAAAAGTATTGTTGATAATGTATCAAAAGGTTTAAACATTCCCTGCGGCTGTCAAAGTCGTAGGGATGCTTTAAACAGAATATTACCTTATAAAAAATAAATATGGCTTTTAAATTAACAAACCCTCCTTATAAAGTAGACAATACTCCTATATACAGAGTTGATATGGAAGATGATGTTATGGGTAAAGCTAATAACAATGGCTCTATTATTATTAATATAGATTTAGAACCATCAAAAATAAACGAAGTTATTGCTCATGAAAAAGTACATTTAGACCAAATGGAAAGAGGTGACTTAGATTATGATAATGATAATGTTTATTGGAAAGGTAAAACTTATTCAAGAGCTGATATGGAAGAAGGTGCTAAAAATCTACCATGGGAAGCTGAAGCATATAGAAAAGCATAATGGCTAAAAAAAAATTTAATCAAACTAAAGTCGGTCAGTTTTTAAGTAAAGCTGCACCAGGTATTTTAGACCTAGCAGGTGATGTATTACCTGATTCTGGGGTTTTTGGTTTAGTAAAAAACTTAATACATAAAGATCCTGTGCTACCTGCAGAGGATAAAGAAAAAGCTCTTAAACTTTTAGAGCAAGATATGATTGAGATGCAAGAAATCTCAAAACGTTGGGACAGTGATATGAAAAGCGATTCATGGCTTTCTAAAAACACACGTCCACTTACATTAATATTTTTAACAGTATCAATGGTGTTGTTAATATTTTCAGACAGTATAGGTGATTCATTTGAGGTAGACTCAGGATGGGTTGATCTTTTAAAATCATTATTAATCACGGTATATGTAGCCTATTTTGGTTCACGTGGTGCAGAAAAATTTAAATCAATAAGTAATAAATAAATAAAAATTATGGGACAATACGCAGGACAACCTGATTTTGCTACAAACAACATTAAAGAGATAACAGCCAATAATACTATTAACCAGGCAAACTATTTAGACTCTTCAATAATATATATAGGAGATAACACTACATCAGGCGATGTAATGATTGTTATACCTTCTGGTACTGTTGGACCTAGTGTTATAAGTGGATTTTCTTCACCTTACTCTGGTTCAGGTGGTAGCGGTTATACCGCAGCTAATGGAGTTGCTACAACTACAGACGGAAGTGGCACGGGTTTAACAGTAGATACAACTGTTGTAGATGGAGCAGTAACAGCAATAGTAATAAACGCTGCTGGTTCAGGTTATTTAAATGGAGATTTAATAACAGTAAGTACAGGTGGTGCTAACGCTGTATTTAGAGTAAATGCAGAAGCTGGTTTACCAACAGGAGCTCAATCAGTGACTTTTCACGGATTACAAGCTGGTGGATTTTTACCTGTAACTGTAGATTACGTTTTAGCAACTCAAGGAGGAGAAACAACTACAGTTGAACGATTAATAGCAGCAAGATAACATGGGTATTGGAGCTGGTATTGGTAATAGTATACCTAGAGGTATTACAGGAGACGCAGGTTTTCCAACTCAATTTTTTGAAATACTACAAGAAGACGGATCTTTTATGTTATCTGAAGACGGAGCACCCAACACGTATTTGATAACAGAACAACAATAATATAAATATACAACATGCCAAATTTAAAATTTTCACAGTTTGATACAGAAACAACTACTACTAGCGTAACAGGTATAGTAGGTTATAATACTACTGCTAATAAAAATATTCAAATAACTCCAGCTAATTTCATAAATACAACTGGTGGTCCTTATTTACCACTTGCTGGTGGTACAATGACTGGTAATATAGTCTTTAATAGTGGTATAAGAGCACAATTTGGTGGTGGAAACTCAGAAATTTTTTTTACTGGATCAAATTTTGTAGCTTCCACTTTTGCTGGTGACTTTATTATTTCTAATTATGCTGATGATAAAGATATTATTTTTCAAGCAGATAATGGTTCTGGTGGAGTAACTCCATATATAACCATTGACGGCACTAATGTTAGAACAAAATTTTCAAAAAACACAATTCATAGTGATAATATTAAAGCTAACTTTGGTAACGGTTCTGATTTACAAATATACCACGACGGAAGTAATAGTTATATAAAAGAAACAGGAACAGGAAACTTAACTTTAGACACAGACGGCGCACAAATAAATTTAGGTGGTGGAGGTGAAAACTTTGCAGTTTTTAGAAAAGATGCATCAGTTGATTTATATTACAATGGAAGTAAAAAGTTTGAAACTACAAGCGCGGGAGTTGACATAACAGGTGATATACTACTTGAAGATGTAAGTGAAGGGTTTAGTTATATAGGAATGAATACTTCTGATGGTTCTGATGATCAAGAATTATTTTTATCAGGTGGTGGACTAGCAAGTGGAGCAAGAGGTGGTATTATAAGTCTAAAAGGTAATGAAAAAAGTTCTGGTTCTGAAGGTGGTAGCATTACACTTCAAGCTGGAAGAGTATCTACAGGTGATATTATATTTAAAACTGGGGTTACAGTAGCAGAAAAAATGCGTATTCTAGAGGGAGGAAACGTCGGGATCGGAACTGATAGTCCTACAAATAATTTACAAGTTACCTCTTCTGGTAACTCACAAGTTCTCGTTGAAAAAACAGGTGGAGCTGCAGTTTTAATTCAAGCACAAACATCAGCTGGGGTTGTTGGAGTACAGACAAATGATAGACTAGATTTAAAAACTAACGGATCAACAAGAATGAGTATTTCTAATACTGGCAACGTCGGAATCGGAACCACTACTTCTGCAAATAATCTTCAAGTAAAAACATCAAGTGACGGTGGCGGTATAACTATACAAAGAAATAGTAGCACAAGTAATGCTTTTGCTGATTTAATGTTTTCTATTTCAACAAGTGATTCAGCAAGTCCAGAAACAAAAATTAGAGCCACAAGGGGTGCAAGTTATGATGATACTGATATTTCATTTATAACAAGCAATACCGAAAAAATGCGTATTGATTCCTCTGGCAACGTCGGTATTGGAACGACGAGTCCTGCATATAAACTTGCTGTTTACGGCTCTAGCACAGATAGCGAAATAGTAGCTTCTTTTGGTAGCGCAAATGATGCAAACGAATACACAGCTATTGGATTATCTGGTTTTATAGCGGGTAACGATGCAACTAAAGCAGGTTTAGCATTAGAAAGAACTTCTACTTTTGGTGTAGGAAAATTGCACTTTTTAAATAACACCACTATAGATGACTCGAATATGACTCTAAGTGATTCTAGAATGGTTATAGATGCAGACGGAAACGTCTGTATCGGAACCACTAGTGCTAACGTTAGAAGACTAAATGTTCTTGGTGCTGTTGGCGCCAATATCGTAGCTAGGTTTAAGTCCCCTGATAACAAAGGAGCTATATCAGTTGAAGATGATACTACAATAGCTTATGTTTCTGCAGAAAATGATAGACTTGGACTTGGACCAAGTTCTGGTTTAAGTACAAATAATATAACAATACATACTGCCACTAATAATGTAGGTATTGGAAATGTTACCCCTGCTTCAAAACTAACAGTTGATGGAGGTGATATTGAAATAGATGATTCAGCAAGTGGATTAATTTTAAGATCACCTGACGGAACAAGATATAGAGTAACAGTAGCAAATGGTGGAGCAATTTCAGCATCAGCAGTATAATAAATAAGTTAATTATTAAAATAGTAAGTGACTATATTACTAAGTAATAACAATTAAATTAAATCAAATGAGTAAAGAAAACAAAATTAAAGAAGAACAATTACAAAAAATTGTAAAAGGACAAAACGACCTTAATCAACTATTGTGTAGAATAGGTGCTTTTGAAGCTGAAAAATCAGTGGTATTAGCAAAAGTTCATGAAAAAAATAATGAGCTAGAAGATTTTAAACAAGAACTTCAAAAAGAATACGGAGCTATAAATGTAGATTTAAAAGACGGTTCTTATACATTAGTAGAAGAAAAAAAGGATTAGTAATGGATTCTATAATAAGAAAAATCAGTATTGGTGCTGACTATAAATCTGACGCTATGCATTATTCGCTAAAGCAACAAGTGTATGGTGGTCATGAAATATCACATATTTTACACGAGCAAGCTGATAACTCTTATAATATATTTATAAAAAAGAACAACGAAGTATTGCCATGGAAAAAATTTAATTCTAACATGGCAATATCAGTTGAGTATGATTTAGAATATTAATGAAAAGTCTATATGATTTTATTGTACAACCTTTAGACAAGGAGTATAATAACGAAATAAAAATAGACGGAAAGTCTTTAGTTTTAAATACAGATCTTAATTCTTTTAAGTCTGTTAGTAAACTAGCAAGAGTTGTAAAACCACCTTTAGCATTTAATACAGAAATTGAAAAAGGTGATATAGTTGTTATACATCATAATGTGTTTAGAACTTTTTACGACATAAGAGGTAAACTCAAAAAAAGTAGATCTTTCTTTAAAGATAATTTATATTTTTGTCAAATTGACCAATTATATTTATATAAAAAAGATCAAAAATGGAAATCTTTTGGTGATAGGTGTTTTGTAATGCCTATAAAAGATAATAATAATTTAACGCTAGATAAAGAGCAAAAGCTTATTGGTATACTTAAAATAGGTAATAGCTCATTAGAAGCGCTAGGAATTAATCCTGGAGACCTTATAGGTTATACGCCTTACGGTGAATGGGAATTTATTATTGATAATCAAAGATTATATTGTATGAAATCAAATGATATTGTTATAAAGTATGAATACGAAGGAAACGAAACTGAATATAATCCAAGCTGGGCAAGTAGCAGTTGAAGAATTAATTAAGGTCGCAAAAGAACCTATAGTAGATTCAGACGATGACATATCAGCTGATAGACTTAAAAATGCCGCGGCTACTAAAAAGCTAGCTATATTTGATTGCTTTGAAATACTTAATCGTATTGAAGAAGAAAAAAATATGCTAGAAGAAAAGCCTAAAGAAACAAAAAAAGAAACTACGTTTCGTGGTTTTGCTGAAGGAAGGTCTAAGTAATGTATAAGCAAACTTTATATAAAATAATAAAAGACCATGTAAAACCTAAAGTTCTTAAACGAATGAATAGGTATAAAAAATGGGAATATGGATATAATGAAGACCATGATATGGTTATTATATCTAAGACTGGACAAATCGGTAATATTTACGAAATACAAAACCTTAAAATAGCCTTACCGCTAGAAGCTGATGTTCATGAGTTTGAAGAAAACAAATGGACTAGATTTGATTATCCTAAAGTATTAAGTAAAATAAAAACAGTATTTGACTGGAGAGAATATCCAGATGACTTTAAAGAAAAATGGTATGACTATATTGATTTAGAGTTTAAAAGACGTGAAGAAGGTTTTTGGTATATAAACAAAGATAAACCTATATTTATAACTGGTACACATTACATGTATTTACAATGGTCAAAAATTGATGTTGGCCAACCAGATTTTCGTGAATCAAATAGATTATTTTTTATATTTTGGGAGGCTTGCAAAGCAGACTACAGAAGTTATGGCATGTGTTATTTAAAAAATAGACGTTCTGGTTTTTCTTTTATGGCGTCAGGTGAAACCGTTAACATGGCTACAATATCTACTGATGCACGTTTTGGTATATTATCAAAGTCAGGTGCTGATGCTAAAAAAATGTTTACAGATAAAGTTGTACCTATATCAGTCAATTATCCTTTCTTTTTCAAACCAATTCAAGATGGTATGGATCGACCTAAAACAGAGTTAGCATATCGTGTGCCAGCTTCCAAGTTTACAAGAAGATCTATAATATCTACAGAAAAGCAAGAAGATCTTACAGGTCTTGATACAACTATTGATTGGAAAAATACTGGTGACAATGCTTATGATGGTGAAAAATTAAGATTACTAGTACATGATGAATCAGGTAAATGGGAAAGACCTAATGATATACAAAACAATTGGCGTGTTACTAAAACTACACTTAGATTAGGTTCTAGAATTATTGGTAAGTGTATGATGGGTTCAACATCAAACGCTTTAGATAAAGGTGGTAGAAATTTTAAAAAATTATATGATGACTCAGATGTTACAAAAAGAAACGCTAATGGACAAACACGTTCAGGACTCTATTCTTTGTTCATACCTATGGAATGGAATTACGAAGGATACATTGATTCTTATGGGTATCCTGTCTTCGAAACACCATCAAAACAAGTGTTTGGACCTCATGGAATACCAATTAAGATCGGGGTTATTGAATACTGGGATAACGAAGTAGAAGGATTAAAAAATGACCAAGACGGATTAAATGAATTTTATAGACAATTTCCACGTACTACTAAACATGCTTTTAGAGATGAATCAAAAGAATCTTTATTTAATCTAACTAAGATTTATCAACAAATAGATTTTAACGAGGATTTAAAAAATTCTATTAGCGTAACAAAAGGAGGTTTTCAATGGGAAAACGGTGATAAAAATAGTAAAGTTATATTTGTACCAAACAATAGTGGTAGGTTTTTAGTTTCATGGGTACCACCAATACATATACAAAATAGAGTTGTTTTAAAAAATGGTATATATTATCCAGGTAACGAACATATGGGCGCTTTTGGATGTGATCCATATGATATATCAGGTACAGTTGACAGAAGAGGTTCTAATGGATCATTACATGGATTAACCAAATTTAGCATGGAAGACGCACCTCCAAATCATTTCTTTTTAGAGTATATATCTCGTCCACAAACTGCTGAAATATTTTTCGAAGACGTGCTTATGGCTTGTGTGTTTTATGGCATGCCAATATTAGCAGAAAACAATAAACCTAGATTATTATATTATTTTAAAAGAAGAGGTTATAGAGGTTTTGCTATGAATAGACCAGATAAAAAATATAATAAACTATCAGTTACTGAAAAAGAAATAGGTGGTATACCTAACTCAAGCGAAGATATAAAACAAGCACACGCTTCTGCAATTGAAACATACATAGAAGATTTTGTAGGATTAAAAGAAACAGGATATGGAGACATATATTTTCAAAGAACATTAGAAGATTGGGCTAGATTTAATATAAATAATAGAACCACTCATGATGCCTCTATAAGTTCAGGACTTGCTTTAATGGCTTGTAACAAACATAGATACGCGCCATCTGTTAAAAGAGAATTTAAAAAAATTGAATTAGGCATTAAAAGATACAATAATAAAGGATATACATCAAAAATTATAAGTTAAATGAATATATATACAAACACCAATAGCGCCTTTCCTAGTCAAGTAGTCAGTGATGCTGAAAAAGCTAGCTTAGAATACGGAAGTCAAGTTGGTCAAGCAATAGAAAATGAATGGTTTGACCAAGGTAGAACTAATGGTAATAGATATTTAACTAATTGGAATAATTTTCACCAATTAAGATTATATGCTAGAGGTGAACAATCACCACAAAAATATAAAGATGAGTTATCTATTAATGGTGATCTGTCTTATCTTAATTTAGACTGGAAACCAGTTCCTATACTTTCTAAATTTGTTGATATCGTTGTTAATGGTATATCACAAAAAAGCTATGATATAAAAGCATATGCTCAAGATCCTGAGTCAATAAGAAAAAGAACTAAGTACGCTTCAAGAATACATGAAGATATGATGTCTAAAGAATATCTTGAAAAATTAAAAAGTCAACTTGGTTTAGATTTATACCAAAGCCCTGATTTAAGTATTCTACCAGAGTCTGAAGAAGAATTAGAGCTTCATATGCAATTGTCATATAAGCAAAGTATTGAAATAGCAGAAGAAGAAGCTATATCATCTATATTAGCTCAAAACAAGTATGACTTAACTAGGCGTAGAATAAACATGGACTTAACAGTTCTAGGTATTGCAGCTGCTAAAACAAGTTTTAATACAGCAGAAGGTATAACAATTGATTATGTAGATCCTGCTTATATGGTTTATTCATATACTGAAGATCCTAACTTTGAAGATATATATTATGTAGGTGAAGTTAAATCTATAACAATACCTGAACTTAAAAAAGAGTTTCCAGATATATCTGAAAAAGAGTTAGAAGAAATACAAAAAATGCCAGGCAATAGTCAATATATATCTGGTTGGGGTAATTACGATGAAAACACTGTTCAGGTTTTATATTTTGATTATAAGACATATCATAATCAAGTTTTTAAAATCAAACAAACAGACCAAGGTTTAATGAAAGCTTTAGAAAAAGATGATTCATTTAATCCTCCACCAAACGATGGTTTCGAAAGAGTTTCAAGATCAATAGAGGTTTTATACTCAGGAGCAAAAGTACTAGGAAATAACAAAATGCTTAAATGGGAACTTGCAGAAAACATGACAAGGCCATTTGCTGATACTACTAAAGTAGAAATGAATTACAGCATTGTAGCACCTAGAATGTATAAAGGTAGAATAGAGTCTATTGTTAGCAAATGTATGGGTTTTGCTGATATGATTCAGTTAACGCATTTAAAATTACAACAAGTTATATCTAGAGTAGTACCAGATGGTGTTTATTTAGACATGGACGGTTTAGCTGAAGTTGATTTAGGTAATGGAACTAATTATAATGCTGCTGAAGCTTTAAACATGTATTTCCAAACTGGTTCTATAGTTGGTAGATCTCTTACTCAAGATGGTGATATGAACTCTGGTAAAGTTCCAATACAAGAATTAAATAGTTCTAGCGGTCAAGGTAAAATACAAAGTCTTATACAGACTTATCAGTATTACTTACAAATGATACGTGATGTAACAGGATTAAACGAAGCAAGAGATGGTAGTACGCCAGATAAACAAACATTAGTTGGTTTACAAAAAATGGCAGCTAATGCTTCAAATGTAGCTACTAGACATATAAAACAGTCTAGCTTATATTTAACATTAAGATTATCTGAAAATGTAGCTTTAAAAATAGGTGATGCTTTGCAATTTCCTTTAACTAAAAATTCTTTACAAAATTCAATATCTACTTTTAATATAAGAACTTTAGAAGAAGTAATAAATTTAAATCTTCATGATTTTGGTATTTATTTAGAACTAGAACCAGATGAAGAAGAGCAAGCTCAATTAGAGCAAAATATACAAGTTGCTTTACAAAAAGGAGGTATTGATTTAGAAGACGCTATAGATTTAAGACAAATTAAAAATCTTAAGTTAGCTAATCAAATGCTTAAAATAAAACGTAAAGCAAAAGCTAAACAAGACCAAGCTAATCAACAAGCTAATATAGCAGCTCAAGGTCAAGCGCAAGCTGATGCGGCTGAAAAAATAGCTTTATCTGAAGTTCAAAAACAAGAAGCTATTAGTGGTTCTAAAGTACAGTTAGAGCAAGCTAAATCACAAATGGAAATACAACGTATGCAAACTGCTGCTCAATTAGAACAACAAAAAATGCAAATGCAACATCAATTTGATGTGACAATAAAACAAATGGAGATGCAAGCAGTTGGTATGAAAGAAAAAGAAATAGAAAACCGTAAAGACAAGCGTATAAAAATGGAAGGTACGCAACAGAGTGCAATGATAAATCAAAGAAAAAATGATTTATTACCAATAGACTTTGAACAACAAAACGCAGCAGGTATGATGCCATCTGTGTAATTTTATTAATTATTTAATTATATTATATTATGTCAGAAGTAAAAACAAACGAACCTGTTAAACAGGAAGGTGACTTTAAAATTAAAACTAAAAGTAAAACACCTAAAAAATTAGTAGAAAAAAAACCTGAAATAGTAAAGGTTAACGTAAAAGAACCTTTAATTGAATTACCGCCAGATGTAACAAAGGTGGTAGTTCCTAAAGAAGTTTTAAAAACAGAAGAAAAAGATGCCATTCAAATCAGAGAAACAGAGAAGGTGGTTGTGGAAGAACAAACCGGAGATAGCGCTAAAGTGGACGAACAAGTACAAGAGCCCAAGCAAGATGTTGAAAAGTTTAAACCAATCCAAGAAGTAACTGAAGCAGAAATAAAGAAAGTTACTCAAGAAGTAAAAGAAGCTGTTAGAGATGAAAAAGTTCTAGGTAAACAATTACCAGAAAACATCGAAAAACTAGTTTCATTTATGGAAGAAACTGGTGGTACTATAGAGGATTATACTAGACTTAACGCAGATTATTCTAACGTTGATGAAAATACTCTATTAAAAGAATATTATAAAAAATCAAAACCTCACTTAAACGGTGAAGAAATAGATTTTATAATGGAAGAAAGCTTCCATTTCGATACAGAACTTGACGAAGAGCGTGACGTCAAAAAGAAAAAACTCGCTAAAAAAGAAGAGATTGCAAAAGCAAAAAACTTTTTAGAGGAAACTAAGAAAAAATACTACGAGGAAATCAAGTTGAGACCCGGAGTAACTCAAGACCAACAAAAAGCTACTGACTTTTTCAATCGCTATAACAAGCAACAAGATGTAGCCGCTGAGCAACATAAAAAATTCAAGCAACAAACTAACGAGCTATTTAGCGACGAATTCAAAGGTTTTGATATAAAAGTTGGTGAAAAAAGTTTCAAGTATAATGTTCAGAATTTAGAAAAATTAGCAGAAAATCAATCAAACATTAATAATCTAGTTAAGAAGTTCTTAAACGAAGATGGAGATGTGGTAGATACTTCTGGTTATCACAAAGCTATATATGCTGCTGAAAATGTGGATAAAATTGCTAGTCATTTTTACGAACAAGGAAAGGCTGATGCCGTTAAAGACGTTGTCAACAAGTCCAAGAATTTATCATCTACTAAAGCTAGAAGCCAACAAGGTGAAGTTTTTGTAAATGGTTTAAAAGTAAAAGCGGTTAGTGGTTATGATTCTTCAAAACTGAAAATTAAAACAAGAAAATTTAACTAATTAAAAATTAAAAATTATGGCTTTAAGTCCTCAATTTGGTGGTATTGTGCCGTCGCAACTACAACAGTTGCTTCCAACAAACTACCTACAATTTAACAATGGAACAAATGACTTCGCTCAACAATATCTTCCTGAGATATATGAGCAAGAAGTAGAAAGATACGGTAATAGAACCTTATCTGGATTTTTAAAAATGGTTGGCGCTGAAATGCCAATGACATCTGATCAAGTAATTTGGTCTGAGCAAAATAGATTACATATTGCATATGATAACTGTACACTACCTGGTGGTGAAGTTATTGTTGTTGCTCCTGCTGCAGGTGCTGCAACTGTGCAAAACGTAATATCTGTAAACGATACAGTAGTTATTTTAGATACCGTAAGTGGTGCTGAAAATAAAGCTATTGTAACAGCAAGTGTACAAGCCGCTGTTGGTGGTGCAGATGGATCAATTACTGTTGCTACTTTTAATGGAGTTAATGTTAACGGTAACTTTACTTCAGGTAACATTAAAGTATTTGTATATGGATCTGCTTATGCTAAAGGATCAAGTATGGTAAACGGTGGTAATGTTGCTGCTGGTACTCAACCTAGAATTTCTGTAACTCCTTCATTCCAACAATACTCAAACTCTCCTGTTATAATTAGAGATCAATATATTATCTCTGGTTCTGATATGGCTCAAATTGGTTGGGTTGAAGTTGCAACTGAAGATGGTACTTCTGGATTCTTATGGTATTTAAAAGCTGAGTCTGAAACAAGATTACGTTTCGAAGATTACTTAGAAATGGCATTAGTAGAAGGTGAGTATAGTCAAATAGGAGCTGGAGCTGGAGTAGGATCAGGAGTAGTTCCTGGTACTGAAGGTTTATTTGCTGCTATAAACTCAAGAGGTAACGTAGAAGTAGGATTTACTGCTGCTGCTGGAATTTCTGAGTTTGATAACATTCTTAAAAACTTAGATACTCAAGGAGCTATTGAAGAAAACATGTTATTCTTACAAAGACAAACGTCTTTAGATTTTGATGACATGCTTGCTGCGATTTCATCAGGAGGTGCAGGCGGTACTGCTTTTGGTTTATTTGAAAACTCAGAAGAAATGGCGCTTAACTTAGGATTCTCTGGATTTAGAAGAGGTTCTTATGACTTTTACAAAACTGATTGGAAATATTTGAATGACGCTTCTACAAGAGGTGGTATTTCTGGTATCAACTCAATCGAAGGTGTATTAGTACCTGCTGGAACTTCAACAGTTTACGATCAAGTTTTAGGAACTAACATCAGAAGACCTTTCTTACACGTAAGATATAGAGCTTCACAAGGTGATGATAGAAGAATGAAGTCTTGGTTAACTGGTTCTGCTGGTGGTGCATTTACTTCAACTCTTGACGCTATGGAAGTAAACTTCCTATCAGAAAGATGTTTAGTAACTCAAGCTGCTAACAACTTTGTACTATTCAAAGGAATCTAATTGATTCAATTACAATAACTATCCCTGTCTTCGGGCAGGGGTAATTATTTTTTATAAACTATTTAATTATATTATATTATGGCTAAAAAAGCTCAAGCAGAAACTATTGAGGTTGCACCTCAGCCGGTAGCTACAAAAGTAGCACCACAAAAACCAGCTAAACCTAGTTGGGAAATTAAAGATAGAATTTATTATTTAAAAGATAATAAATCACCTTTAACATTAACAATACCTGGGAAACATACAAGAAAGCACTCATTGCTTTATTTTGATGAAGAAACAGGTTCACAAAGAGAACTAAGATATGCAACTAATATGGACTCACCATTTGTTGATCAACAAAAAGGAGAAGTTACTATGGGTCACATACAGTTCAGAGATGGGGATTTAAAAGTTCCTAAAAATCAACAAAATTTACAAAAATTATTATCTTTGTATCACCCTTTAAAAGGTAAGTTATACGAAGAGTTTAGTGCAGTAGAAGTTGCTAAAGATGAGTTAGATATTTTAGATCTACAAATTGATGCACTTAACGCTGCTAGATCTATGGATATAGACCAACAAGAAGCTATACTTAGAGTAGAAGCTGGTTCTGTAGTTAATACAATGAGCTCTAAAGAAATAAAAAGAGACTTATTGCTATTTGCTAGAAAAAATCCAGGCTTATTCATAGAACTTGCAAATGATGAAAACGTAGGATTAAGAGATACTGCTATTAAAGCCACTGAAGCTGGAATAATATCTTTATCACAAGATCAAAGAACGTTTAACTGGGTTTCTAATGGTAGAAAATTAATGAACGTACCATTTGATGAAAACCCATATTCTGCTATGGCAGCATTTTTCAAAACAGATGAAGGTGTAGAAATCTTTAAATCTATCGAGAAAAAGATTAAATAACATGTAATACTAATATAGGGCTCGTTTACTCGGGCCCAATATTATAATAAAAAAATATAAATGGCGGTAAATATTAACACAGTATATACAACAGTCTTGTACATATTAAACAAAGAACAAAGAGGATATGTTACTCCAACGGAGTTTAACAGTCTAGCTGTTCAAGTTCAACAAGAGATGTTTCAATCATATTTTCCAGATGGTAACCAAGTTAATAGGTTCAATCAAAACAGCCAACAAAACGATACAGAGTTTTTTAATATGTTTAAAGACATATCATATAAATTATATCCTTTTGAAAAAGAAGCTGATTTCACATTTGATAACACTAGTCAAGGTTTTTATTATAACGGAACTGGAGTTATAAATAAACTTGGTGAAATAATATCTACATACACAGGTAATCCTACCTACAATTCAATAACTCAACTTACAAGCAAAAGTGATTTTACAACAATTACAAAATCAAAACTAACTTCACCTACAAGTAAGTATCCTATTTGTCATACTACTAACGCTACTATAGCTGGGACAAATCAGCTTATAGTAAAAATATCTCCATTACCTAACTCTTTAAAAATAAACTGCTTATTTAATCCTACAGATCCTAACTGGGCTTTCACTGTTGGTGGAGTAGGTCAGTATGTTTATAATGCTGGAGCATCAGTTAACTTTGAACTTGATGTATCAGAGCAAACTAATATAATAACTAACATATTAAAATATTGTGGTATTATAATAAACGATCCAACAATTATTCAAACTGCCTCTGCAGAAGCACAGGAAGTATCTATTAATGAAAAAAGCTAATAAAACATGCCTATTCCAAATGGTGGTTTAATAACCGAAACTAACGAACAATACTACGCAGGCGCGCAAGGCTTTATAGCTCCAGCGACAGCTGCAAGCCAAGCTTTTACTACTACTTTTGATACAGATTTAATATTAGGAGCAACTGGAAGTTGGGATCCTAACGACGTAAATTATTCTTTAAATAATTTTAAACTATATACAAGCGCTGATGGTATAACTTATGCGGAATATATATTAGCATACACTGTTGTTAATAACGTTATAACTATTACAGCTAGCGTAACAACTGGAACATATATAGTAGTTCAATTAAAATCTTTAGAAGGAGGCAACTATGGTGATAGAGATGCTATAGGTGAAGCTGTTGAAGATAACTATGGTGGATATTCTTACATTACATTAAACGATATTATAAACAACTTTATGGTTGGTTATGTTGGTGATGGTAAAATTATTCAAACATGTAAAAAATCAGATGCTGTTTTCTTTGCAAAAAGAGGCATGCAAGAATTTAGTTATGATACTTTAAAAAGTATTAAGTCACAAGAACTTAGCATACCACCTAGCTTAAACGTTATATTGCCACAAGATTATGTTAACTATGTAAGAATATCGTGGATAGACAGCCTTGGTGTTAAGCATATATTATACCCTGCTAACAACTTAACTATATCACCTTACGAAAATCCAATTCAAGATAACACAGGTCAACCAACTCAAGATAATTTTGGTGATAACTTAGAAGGAAGCTCGTTAACAGAAAGCAGATGGAAAGCTGCTAACGATGAATTAATATTTGATAACTCTGCTTTCAATAATTTCTTTAATTTTATGGGAAGTACTTATGGTTGGGGTTATGGAGGTTTTTACGGTCAAAGATATGGTTTAGAACCTCAATCAGCTCAATTAAATGGTTGGTTTAATATGAACGAAAGAGAAGGTAAAATATCTTTTTCAAGCAATTTAGCAAATCAACTTATTGTATTAGAATACATCTCTGATGGATTAGCTTACGATTTAGATACTAGAGTACCTAAGATGGCAGAAGAAGCAATGTACGCTCATCTATTACACTCTATAATATCTACTAGAGCTAATCAACCTGATAACATAGTACAAAGATTTAAAAAAGAACGTAGAGCTAAACTTAGAAATGCTAAAATAAGATTATCTAACATAAAACTAGATGAGATAGTACAAGTGATGAGAGGTAAATCTAAATGGATTAAACACTAAAATTAAATGGCAAAAGTAGTTAACACTTTCTATAACGGAGGTAAAATGAACAAAGATCTTGATGATCGTTTATTACCTAATGGACAATATAGAAACGCAATAAACGCTCAGATAAGCAGGTCTGAAGGTAGCAATGTAGGTACTTTACAAAATACTTTAGGAAACGAATTACTTACTAATTTTTCTACAGCAATAATTGAAACTGGAACAGTTTTAACTTCTTATATAACAACAAACACTTCTGACGCTACTAACAATTTATATGGCAGTGTAACACCAACTCAAACTGGTTCAGGTACTGGTGCTAAGTTTTCTGTTACTGTATCAGGTCAAGCTGTAACAAGTGTTAAACAAATTGGAGATTCTATGTTGAATTATCTAGTTGGTGATCAGTTTACAATTCCAGCATCTACAATAGGTGGAAGTACTGATGTTGTTTTAACTTTAACTGCTTCTATTTTTCCAAGTCTAAAAACTATAGGTTATTTTTCTGATGAAATAAATAATAGAATATTTGTTTTTGCTACAGATAACGTGCAAAACACTGCTTACACAAGCACTGGCGTTGGCTCTAATCATAGTATATTATGTTATAATATTTCTACAGATACTACTAACATACTTTGCTCTGGTGCTTTTTTAAACTTATGTCAATTAAATCCTATAACTGGTGTAAATGTATTAGAAGAGTTTTTGTTTTTTACAGATGATAGAAACCAACCTAGAAAATTAAATATAAATAACGCTTTAAGTGATTCTTCATATTATACCACCGAAGATCAAATATCTGTAGCTAAATATAATCCTTATCAAGCTATAGAATTATACAGAGAAGCTAGCGACGAAGTCGATCTGCATGAAACTACAATGTATGATGTAACTAGCAAAATATTTCCAGATGGTGGTACTGGTAATATAAACGGAACACTTCTTTCTACAAATACTATAGATTTAAAAACGTTGACAATATCAGGAAGTATAAAAAATGGTGATACCATAGCTTACATAGATCCAACAACAGGTGTTTTAATTACAACAACAGCTACTGTTTCAAATTTTCAATATTCTCAAGGATCTGGTAACACTCCACCAACTTCTCGAGTAACTACAACCTCTAATATAGGACCTTTTACAGATGCAGACGTTGAATTAGTTTTTAATTATAACGAATATTACGACTCAGATTACAACGGAGACAAAGATTATTTAAAAGATAGGTTTGTTAGATTTAGTTATAGATTTAAGTTTTTAGATGGTGAATACTCAATATTTGCACCATTTACTCAAGAATGTTTTATACCAAAACAAGATGGTTATTTTAGATACTTAGTAAATGAAGCAGGTGGAAATCCTGTTCCTTCTGATGTAACAGATGAAGAAGACGCTTATAGAAGTACTATAGTTGATTTTATGGAAAATAAAATAAACAAAATACTTCTTAGAATTCCACTTGAGTTTAATAGTAGTAATATATCAAATAGTTTAAATGTTGAGTCTATTGATATATTATACAAAGAATCCGATGGATTAAACGTTAGTGTTATTGAAACAATACCTATATCTGTTGTAACAAATCAAAATCCTAGAGCAAGTGTGGCTGCAGCCACTACATCGTCAAACACCGTTACAGTTCAAGGAATTAAAAACGGTGTTATTTCTCCAGGAGCAATAGTAATAGGCGCAAGCATAACTAATTCACCTAGAGTTCTATCTTTTGCTTCTACTGGGATAGATACTGGGGTTGTAACATTAACATCTGTACAATCTTTAGCATTAAATGAAATACTCGATTTTGGTGATACTAGTTTATTTGATTATGAATACCAATCAACAAAACCATATAAAGTTTTACCATCTAACGATCTTCTTAGAACTTACTATAAAGTTCCTGTAAAAGCTTTAGCACAAGAAATTATAAGTAACAGGGTTGTGTATGCTAACTTTCAAGATAAGCATACTCCTCCAGAGAGTTTAAATTACAATGTAGCTGTAAGCGTTAAATCAGATTTTAATTTAGGTACTGGATCAACTGCAATTAACGCTACAGAAGCTGTTGGTCAAACCGTTTTAGATGTAGATCAACCAATTGGTGTTTTTAACAACGGAGCTATAGTTACATCTCCTGAACCTGGGATACCTACTGGTACAGTTCTTATAGGATACGACAGTAGTAGTAGTCCACAGACCATAACTATAAGTAATGCTTTAACTGCTCAACTTGATCCTGGTGATGTTATAAATTTTCAAGCACCTAGCAATGTTGGAAACACTACTAGTAAAATAGAATATCCAAGTTCTTCTTTAAAACAAAATAGAAACTATCAAGTGGGTGTTGTTCTTTCTGATAGATACGGTAGACAGTCTACTGTTATTTTATCTAATAAAGAAACTTCTACTAAATTTAATGATGAAAACTATTCTGGATCTACTATATTTACAGATTATATAGCCAATACAGTTTCGCAAGTTAGTTGGCCTGGTAATTCTTTAAAAGTTTTATTTAACGAAGCAATACCTAGCGTTGGTCCTGGTATATACAATGGTGACGCTTCAAGTGATGATTACAACCCTTTAGGTTGGTACTCGTATAAAATTGTAGTTAAACAAACAGAACAAGAGTATTATAATGTTTATCTACCTGGTGTTATGGCTGCGTACCCAAGTAATGACATTAAAGAATTAGGTAAAACATCACACGCTGTTTTAATAAATGATAATATAAATAAAGTTCCTAGAGATTTAACAGAAGTAGGACCTCAGCAAAGGCTGTTTAGAAGTAGTGTTCAATTAAATGGAAGAGTTAATAATTTAAATTCTTCTAATCAATATGAAAACAACACGCAGTATTATCCATCTTCACAATCAGCAACTGTAAGTGCTATAGCTACAGATGAAGATTTATTTAATGGAATACCTCAAATTGGTTATGTAGGTAGTTCTGAGTTTTATAATATAGAATCTGATCCGTTAATAGCTAGAATAAACACGCCAGGTGGTCAAATAGGTATACCTGCTGCGATAACTACAGGTGTAATTGCAGCTAATCAAACTAACGCGGCTATTATAGCTGCAAACATAGAACTAGCTGATTTAAATCCAAGTTTTATTGGTGTTGGTGGTGTTGTAGATCCAACGTTTACTCTTGTTGCTGGTCAAGAAGTTAGTGGCGAAGGTGTTAACGCTGGGACAGTAGTTGATTCCATTAGTACCGTATCAGGTGGACCTACTCCAGTTCCTGCAAACCACGTAAGAGTGACTTTTAATCAAGATTTAGCTGCTAAAAACACAGGCACTGTTCTTACTTTTTCACCAACTCAGCCAGGACCAACAAGTAGTCCTTTTTTAAACATGCCTCAATTAGCTGTAATAGAAACAGACCCAGTAGAATCATTGTTAGATATATTTTGGGAAACAACAACTTCTGGTTTAGTTAAAGATCTTAATGATGCTATATTAAATAGTACAAACTCTACAGTACAAATAACAGATTTTGATCCTGCGCCTTTTAACGAAAACTTAAACATAGGAAGTTCTATATTAAGTGGTAATTTTACATTAAAAGATATTTTTGGAAACACAGTTACATATGCGGATACTAGTCCAGCTCAATTAACTTTAGAGTCTGTTGTAAATGGAAATGGTGACTTAGTGTTTGGAGAAGGTGTTTCTAATCCTTTTTTCACTTTTGTGACAAACGCACCTTCTGGTGGAGCAACTACAGCTACTTACAATATAAACACTGCTGTTTTCTTTTATTTTCATGCAAGAGATAATTTTAATAAATTCACATTTACTTTTGCTACAAACGTAAACGGTTCTCAAACAATTATAGTAAAAGAAAACGTAACATTAAAAAATACAGTACCATCTATAGTTAGCGGGTGTCCTGTTGGTACGGTAACTTGGACTCCTTCAGATGGAAACTTTATAGCTAGACCCGTGGCTATAAATGGATCTGCTGCTTATAACAATATAGGTGGTGGTCAACAATCTAGACAAGATTTAAGTTGGTCTTTAACATCTAATCCAGGTGGTTATTTCGTTATAAATCAAACTGCAACAGGTTCTGCCTTAGCTGGTATAGTAGAGTTTAGTAATTTTTCTTCAACTGTACCAGACGGAAATTATAATATTGTAGCAACAGCTACTGACGCTGGTTTTTTAACAGCAACCTGTGCTATTACAGTAAATATAAACAATAGCGCATGTATTGAGTGGACAATAACAATGCCTAACAACGGCACTAATTATGTTTTAAGTTATACTGGCTGCGATGGAGAACCACAATTAACAAATTTAATTGGTAATGGACAAGTTGTGTCACTTTGCTCTTTATCACAACCATCAGATATAAACGGTGTAGCTTGGGTAAATGCGGGACCATGTTAATTTAATAGTTAAACCTTATAAAAAACAAGTAATAATAATAATATGCCAGCTTTAATAGAAGTCAAATACTTTAATACTTTTGTTCTCAAAAAGACTATAAGTTCAAATCTACCGGTTTGGAATGGCTCTTTTGGTATACCTGCAAATAAAGGTGGTTACCCAGCTGTAACATTTGCTACTAATGTAAATAATTGGGCTATTGAAGAATCAAGAATAAGAGGTGGTTATAATAATACATCGGTTTCTTTTGGTGCTAAAGCTTATTTAGTTGAAGAAGAACCAAACGCTGTTATTAGAAGTAACACTTTAATATATTCAGGTATTTTTAATTCAAGAACTGGAGTAAATAATACTAATGTTTTTAGCGTTGGTGTAGATATAACAAAATCTGTAGATCCTGCAAATGGTTCAATACAAAAACTATATGCTGAAAACACTAATTTAAATATATTTCAAGAATTAAAAGTAAGTAGAGCGTTAATCGATAAAGACGCTATATACTCTGCAGAAGGTGGAGGAACTGTAACAAGCGCTAATTTAGTTATTGGAGCTATACAACCTTATGCTGGTAAGTTTGGTATAAGTAAAAATCCTCAAAGTTTTGCAGTATATGGATTTAATAAATATTTTTCTGATAAAAACAATAATGTAGTTTTAAAATTATCACAAAATGGTTTAAATGAAATATCTTCCGCTGGTATGATAGATTACTTTAGAGATCGTTTTGGAAACCAAATAGACGTAAGCGGAGTTGAAGGAACTATACTAGGTGGATATGATGTATATAATAAGCAATATGTAATATCAACACAAGTTAATAATGTTTTAGACTCTTCTTTTGATACTAATTATGATACTGTAACCTGGGACGAACTTGTAAAAGGTTGGACAAGCTTTTTTACATATAAGCCTGATCAAATGTTAAGTAATAGAAATGATTTTTATAGTTTAAAAGATGGTAAGCTATATAAGCATTATTCTCAATTTGCTACTAGAAATTTATTTTATTCAGATGGTACACCAACTTCTGTCGGTGGAGCTTTAACAGCTACAAATACTACTAGCGGTACAGGATATATTGATTCTCCATCAACTGGAGTTAGAACTATAGCAACAACAGGTAATGGTAAAAACATGTTAGTAACTTTTACACAGGTTGCAGGGGTTGTTCAATCAAACACGGTTGCTATTGTAAACGCAGGAATTGGTTATGCCGTAGGAGACACAGGAACAATAACAACTGGTAATGGAGCTGCGGTTTACACTATAGCTAGCATCAAAAACGTTGCATCACCTACTTCGTTAACTTTGGTTTTAAATCCTAACGTAAGCAGTTCAAAAAACTTTAAAACAGTAGATTACGAAGGAAGTAACGGTTGGCAAATTAATAGTTTTGTTTCAGGTTTTACAGGAAGTGATATATCTTCTGAAGCTAATTGGAGACAATACCAAGACACAACTACACAAGTGTATAGCTATGTAGAAGGTTCTTACGATAGTGATGGTAATATTTATCCTGACAGTTTAGCACTACCAATATATTACGCAGGTTTTAATAGAAAAGAAAACAAATATGTAGCTAATTTAATAAACAACAGTGAAACTGGTCAAGGCGAAGTAACGTTTGGACCAGCAATGAGTGGTATAAAAGGGTTTTTTGGAGTTGTTACTGTTTCTACAGATCACTTTACAGATCCAGGTGGCGAAAAAGAATTGTTTTTAATTGGATCAGATTACTCTATAAACAATGGATATTAAAAAAAACATTAACAATAAAAAAGAAAAACTATGAGTCTAGCAGTTGGATTGTTAGGTAGCGCGGCGGGTGGTTTATTTGGCCGTGGCGCAGCTAAAAAAGCTGAAAGAAGAGCTGCAAAACAATTAAAAAAACTAAACGCTAAATTATCTAGTCTAGAAAGAAATAGACAAGAAATTATAAATCCTTATGAAGGTGTTACTAACTTAAGTGACATGATAAGCAACCCTATGGCTAACTTGTCAGTTGCTACGCAAGCTGCTGAAATGAAAATAGAACAAGCTGATGTTTCTTTAGCTAACACTTTAGATACTTTAAGGCAGACTGGTGCTGGCGCAGGTAGCGCAACAGCTTTAGCACAAGCTGCATTACAGTCTAAAAAAGGAGTTGCTGCTAGTATAGAATCACAAGAAAAAGCTAACGAAGATAAAAGAGCAGCTGGTGAACAAAGGTTGCAAGCTCAGCAATTAGCTCAAGCTGAAAAAATGCAACAAGCCGAAGTTTCTGGTAAACAGTTTATGTATGGTGAAAAAGAAAAGAGAGAGATGCAGCAATTAAACAGAGTTCAAAGTCAAATAGACGCTGCGCAAGGTGCTCAAGCACAAGCAAGAGCAGATCAAACAGCGGCAGTAACAGGTATGGCTGGGAGTTTTGCTCAAATGATAGGTGGCGGCTCTTAATAGTAATAAATAAAAAACATGGAAAACAAAAACTTAGTTAATAATCTTGTTTTACAACAAATGAACGATAGTGATGCTATGGGTTATAATAAATCCTATATAGCAACGCCTATTGACGCTGATTTTAGACTATTAGACAACGCATATAAAGACACTGGAAGAGCATACGCTAAATTAAAAACAGCTATAAGTAATAATAAATGTTCAAGTGAAGGTTGTGAATATGAAAACAGAATGTTAAAACAATTAGAAGAAGCACCTAGTGTTACAACTGATTTTTTAGAAAACCTATTAGCTGAATTATCTGTAACCGAAGAACCAAATTTTGATCCTAACAATGATTACGCTTATACTTTAGCTAGTTATATGATGAATGGTAGACCTGGTTTTTCTAAAAGTGATGGTTATGTAGCTTCTTTAACTTTGTTAAACGATGGCAGTCAAGAATTATTTTTTAATGGACCTGGTTTTGTTACACCTTTAATAATTAATAGTATTGCTTTAGCAACTTTACTAGAGTCTGGTACTTCTATTGTAGCTTCAACACCTGATATAAATAAAAGCATGGACGAATTATTAGTAGAAACTGGTATATTTCCTCCAGATGCTGTAGATGAAAAAGGTATGTTATCTGCTGGTGCTAAAATATCTGAAGAGTTTATAATTAAGTTTAATGGTGAACCTGATTATGAAATAATAGACATAGGAAATGGTAAAGGTAGAAATATTTTAAGATTTGATTTAGATAAAATTGAGAAAAAAGTAACACCGTTTATCAATGCTGAAATATCTGGTTTAATGAGTTCTGAGCAAGAAACTATAGCTGCTTGGAACGTTTATATCTCTAAAGGAACTAGTCAAGAAGAGGACGATCAAATGGTTCAAGATGCTAACGCTGCAAGCTCAAGCTGGTCTTATACAGAAGACTTACCTTTAATGCAAGACAAAAAAGTTTTATTTGCTAAAAAATATAAAGAGTATTTTATGAAAAACTACTTAAAACAATTTACTACAAACAAACTACCTAACGTTGAACAAGACGCGGTTGTTTTTGATTTAGAAGAAGCAAAAAAAGCAAAGGCTCAAAAATTTATAGAAGATAATAATTTAAATTAATTTAAATGACATTACTAGAATATATAACAGACCTTCAATCTCAAGGTTTATCTGGCGAAGAAATATTTGCTAAAGCTCAAGAATTTAAAGGTAGAACAAAACCTGAAGAGGTTGTTGAAGAAGTAAAGACAGAAGTTGTTGTGGACCAAACGGGTGCAACCGCAGCAACTACACCGGAAAAAGCATCCGAGATACAAGATACGGAATTAGAATCGGAAGATGGTTCTTTGGATTTGCAAGAAATATCTCAACCGTACTATGTTCTAAGTAGTGATAAAACAGTTGATAACACTTTTGATATTATAAACCAAAGAGCTGATAGGTTTAAAAATGAAAAAGATTTAACAGCTTATTATCTTGAAAAATCAAAAAAAGATAGAGAACAAAAACAAAATATTGTAGAAGCAGAACCAATTAATGATTCTACAAAAGAGTTAGAAATTTTTGATTCATATAAACAAGCAGTAAGACCTAGCTCCAAAGATCTTTTACAAATACAAAACGATGTTAATTTAATAGACCTAAATCCTTTCATAGAAACAAAAACTATTGGAGATAAATTTGGAAGACAAACTTTTGAAGTAACAAATTTTCCTTTTGAAAAACAAAGAAAACAAGCAGAAGAGTTATTAAAAAAAGAAGGTAAAGAAATAAACGAACAGTCTATTCAAGATCAAACTAGAATTTTAATAACAGACAATAAAAGAACACAGCTAAAAAGAGATAGAACAAAAGATTATTTAAAAAATTTACCAGAAAATAAAAAAAATCTATTGTTTTCTGATATAGACAAAGAGAGATTAAAACTAGACTACGGTATCATGGAAGAAGCTGAGATAGTTAATACTATGGTTGATCAGCTAGAAGATCAAGAAACTGCTTTAAATAAAAACCTAGCATCTATTGTTGACGCTTTAGAAGATCCTGAGTTTAAGTTTGATTTAACTTATGCTAAAGAAAATAATATACCTGTTTTAACTTTAAAAGATGGTAGAAAAATACCAGCAAATGTAATAGATAGGTACAAAGATTTAGTAGAAATAAAAGTACAAGCTGCATCAGATATAAAAAACCAAGCTAACAAACTAAGTAAAGATCAAGAAGAATACAAAGAGCTTTATAGTGATTTAGATTTAGTTAGAAGAAACTACAGTTTACTAGAAAAAGTAGGACAATCTGCTTCTAATTCTATAGTGTCTGATCTTGTTTTAGGTACAGAAATATCTGCAATAGATTTATTACTTTTTGCTGGAGAAGGAGATGGTTACGATTCAAAAGTAGAAATAGATTTAAAGAAAAGAAAAGAAAAACTAAATAGTGTAAGAAATAAGTTACAAAAAGACTTTGCTAATGATTTTTCTTATTCACCTATTTTTGGTGAAGATGCTTTTGAAAATCCTGAAAAGTTTGGTGAATTTTTCGCGGTAAACATGGCTGGTCAAGCTGGGACTTTAATGGCTTTGTCTATGGGTAGACCTGGCTTATATGGTTTTGCTGCTAGTACTTATGGGAGATCTATATCTGATTTAGAAATTGCAAACGAAGAACAAGGTACTTATATCGGAAATATAGAAAAAAGAATAACAGCTCTTGGTTATAGCACTGCAGAAGTTGTGCTAGGAACAGTACCAACATATAGATTATTAGGAAAAGCTAAAGATGCTTTTAGTAAAAACGATAATTTTATAAAAGGCGTTGGTGATTATTTTGCTAAAAATTGGGATGTTTTACCTTCTTCAGCGTTAATAGAAGGAGGCTCTGAAGCTGCTACAGGCATTGCTATTAATGGTATAGATATAATTAGAGGTGAAAAAAATATTTCTCAAATATATGAAGGTGTTGACGAACAGTTTGTAGTAGGTGGAATGTTTGGACCTACTATATCAGCAGCTCCTTTCATG
>Ga0181401_1000098_pt1 | contig 31463 bp, 18 predicted proteins | sample 24SPOviralmetaG_FD_130130 | JGI IMG/M metagenome (GOLD analysis project Ga0181401, IMG submission 130130) | Marine viral communities from the oligotrophic San Pedro Time Series (SPOT) site, San Pedro Channel, CA, USA - 24 SPOT_SRF_2011-07-20 | ecosystem: Environmental > Aquatic > Marine > Strait...
ATTAAGAATGGATTCTTTGGTTTTGACAGAACTGCAGGAGAAGATGGTCTTGGTGCATTTACATTTATTGAAGATGCTACTAACACCAACAACATCTTTACTCATGTAAAAGGTGCTGTACAATCAGTTAAGATTGAACAGGATGATCTTGACCAACTAGTTGTTACTACTTTACCTGCTGCTGCAAGTCAAACTTATAGCAACCTAACACCAACCGGTGGAGTAGGTAATGGATTTACAGTTACAGTTGCTCGCGATGCTTCTGGCGTTATTGCAATTGGAAGTATTTCAATTGTAGGTGCTGGTACTTATTACCAAGAGGGTGATTTACTCACCATTGCTGGTAACTTAATTGGTGGTTCTGCTGGTGCAGATGACTTGCAATTAAGAGTAACTGCAATTTCAGTTTCAAGAGGTACAGTTTTACTGGGCGATCTTGAACTGGATGTTGATCTTGCAGTTAAGCAAGGTGGTACGGGAAGATCTGAGTTCAATACTAACGGCATTCTTTATGGAAATGGCGCTGGTGAACTATTAGAAACCGCTGCCGCAAATATGGCAAGTCCAGGCGTTGGACCGGATGTTGCTACCTCATTCCAGATCCTGACAGTTACTGCTGCAGGAGTTCCCGTCTGGACTGATACCATCGACGGGGGAACTTTCACCTGAGGTTAAACAATGAAAAATGATTTAGATATAAATGTCCTTATTTCTACCCTTCAAAAAAGGGTGACTGACTTGACTCTTACTAATGTTGTGTTGGAAGCGAGAAATACGGATTTAACAAATCGGTTAAATAGTATCATAGAACAGTCACATTCAGAGAATGCTATAAATGGCAAGCAGAATCAAGCTAAAGAGATCCCTAACTCCGAACTCAGTACCGACGACTTCTGATCTTACAGATAAGGAAGTTGGACTTAATATTAATGATAGGACGCTATTCGTCAACAATAATGGCAATATTGTTGAAGTCCTAAATGCGGATCCGAACGATGAAAAAATTGTTCCTTCAATGCTCTCAGGTGCCATCACTGATGGTGTTGGGAAAACTTGGTATGTTTCGACAAACGGAACTGATCAAGCAACCCTTGGTTCTGTAAACCCTCGCCATGGGGAAACTACTGGAGCAAATGTTTGGGGTAAAACTCCAACGACTTCCTTTGCTTCATTAAAGTATGCTCTTGATAATTATGTTCAAGAGGGTGATACTGTTATTGTTGCTGCTGGTACGTTTACTGAAACATTCCCACTGACTGTTCCTGTGGGAGTAACTATTACGGGAGATAGTTCAAAATCAACATTTATTAAACCAACGGTTGGTACTAATCAACTTGATGCTTTCTTAATTGAAGGCAATTGCACCATTCAAGATATTTGTGTAAAAGAATTCTTTTACAATACATCAAATGACACTGGATATGGATTTAGATTAAAGTCAACATATGTTGTCTCTGCTGACGGAAGAAGACCATATATTCAACGCTGTAGCGTAATTACACAAGGGAGTAGTGTATCTGGGTCAGACCCCCGTGGATTCGCTGTTGGAGACGCTGGTAGGGGTGCCTTAGTAGATGGATCAAGTGTAGGTGCATCATCCGCTGAAGCAGCACTACTGTTTAACGAGTGTACATTTGTTGTACCCAATGCAGTAGGTCTGTATCTTAAGAATGGAGCACGTGCTGAATGGTTGAACTCATTCACATATTTTGCTTCCGATAGTATTAAAGGTGAAAATCCAGGCGGCACCGGTTTTAAAGGAGCAGGTAAAACCAGATTAAAACTTAACAATATTACTGGTACGTTTAATTCTGCTGACACTATTACTTACTATGACACTGATGGTGTCACTGCATTAGCATCAGGAACAATTGATTCTAATGATGGAACTTACATATATGTTGATGGACAGGGTACTGGTGAATTTACTGAGGCAACTGCAGATACTGACGGTAAATCAATCAGCGTATTTGGCGATGCTCAAATATCTACAACTCAAAAGAAATTTGGTACAGGATCTGTTCTTCTAGATGGAACAGGTGATTATCTGTCATTAGCAACATCATCTGACTTTGGTTTTGGGACTGGTGACTTTGCTGTTGAAGCATTTGTACGCCCAACATCTATTACTGCTGGAAAGATCTTTGACTTTAGATCAGCAAGTCCAGATGTAGCAGTGCTGATTGATATGACAGGTGCAGGTGTGATCCGCCTGAATGTTAATGGATCTAACGTAATTACTGGCGGAACCTTAACTGTCAATACTTGGCATCATCTTGCAGTATCTAGAGTTAGTGGTGTAACTAGTTTATTCATTGATGGCACTAGAGTTGGTTCTGCATACACTGATACCAATAACTATGGCACGTCTAAATCATTGAAGATTGGTGCTAATTTCAATGGTGCTGATCCATTTACTGGATATATTGACGAGATTAGAATTTCCAAAGGTGCTGCAAGATATGCAAATGCAGGCACTATTACTGTACCTACTGCTGAATTTGCACCTGATGTAAATACATCACTTCTGATTCATGCTAACGGTCTTTCTGGTAGTACAAATATTATTGATGGTGGAGTTACCTCTCAAGATATTAGATCTTCCTCAGGTGGTTCTGCTGCTTTCATTACCTTAGCAGATTACACTGATTTTGGTGCAGAACTTCGTTCTATTGGTTCTGCCTCAGTATATGGAACACGTGGTGTTACTGCAGCAGGTAAAGGCGTAAGATTACGTTGTGTTGTTCATAACTTTGGATATGTTGGTTTAGATGCTGATCAAAGTAATGATATTAGTAATGTAGTACAAGCAGATGAAGTAATTGAATCTGGTGGCGGTAGAGTTCTCTTTACTAGCATGGATCAGAATGGTGATTTCCGTGTTGGTAATGCATTCTTTGTAGATCAAGAAAACGGAACTGTTTCTTTTGCTGGTGGAGATCAAGGATCTGGAACTACATTTGACCAAATTACAGTTACTGGTACAGGTAATACAACAACTATATTACCAACGCAGATTTCTGTTGGTAACTTAGAATTTTCTGGTGACCTTATTAATAATGCGAGTTCTAATGGTATTGAACTTGGTTCTACGTTAGAACTTATTGATGGTGCATCAAATGATCCATCGCTCACGTTTGTAAACGACAACACTACTGGATTATTCAGAGATAATGATTTTGTAGAGTTAAATTTAGATGCTAATGGAGATGAAGATGTAAACAGTCCTATAGGACCACCATTAGCATTCTCATTTAACAATGCTAGAAAACTACAAGTTGGTAGAGAAGTAAGTTCTCTTGTAGATTTCAATATTGCAAAATCAAGTATTGCTTCTATTACAGTTGCATCAGCAGGTACTAATTATCCTCCGGGTCAGCATACTAGTCCAACAACTGGAGGTTCCGGTAGTGGTGCTAAACTTGCACTTTTAGTTTCTCCATGGGCAGGTAGTATTACCAATCGTGGTAGTGGTTATACGCCAGCACTCACTCAGGCAGAAGATGTTACTGGTGGTACTGGTACTGGCGGTCAAATTGACCTTGAGATTTTTGGTATTGAAGATGGCACTATTAATGGTGGTAGTGGATATTACAATCCTACAGGAGATGTACAAGTATATAATAATGTAAACCTACAAAGTGGTAGCGGCACTGGTGCTCAGGCAAACCTTACTGCAAGTGGCGGACAGATTACTGAGGTTGAAATTGTAGTTCATGGAACAGGATATAATGTAGGCGATGTTCTTACTGCTTCTAATGCAGATCTTCTGTATACTGATCCAGTAACTCAAGATCCTCTTACTTCTGGTGGTAGTGGATTCTCATATACTTTAACAAATGTTCCAGGTTCTGTTAAATCGATTACTCCAAATACTACACCTTGGACAGGTATTGGATATGTAATAGGTGATGTTATCAGTTTCACTGATAGTTTTGGATCTGGTTCTGGATTCCAATTCACTATTTCTGCTCTTGGTGTTCCGACTGCGGTTGGTAATACTGATGGTATTACTCTTGGAGATACTGGAGAAGGTTATAACGTAAATGATAGATTAAATACTACCTATAATGTAGACACTAGTGTTCCTATTGCTGGAGATACTTGGAGTGATCTTATTGATGGTGCTTTTAATTATATTACATATAATGTTCTTGCAAATCCAGGTATTAATGACACTCCTGGTAATAAGTATTTCCTTGATCTTGGTGATGGAGCAGGTTATGTTGAGGCACCTGATTTAAATCTTCAAAGAAATTATGTCTATAATTTTGTATTTACTGATGGATCTGCAGGAACTCACCCCATCCATTTTTCAACTACTCAAGATGGAACTCATAATGGTGGCACCCGTCTGACTGTAGGTGCAACAACTGGTAAACCAATCACTAGAGCACACTACGATGCTAATGGTACTCTTGACGGTTATCAATTAATTGTAACTGATGAACTTCCAAACACTCTATATTATTACTGCGAAATTCATACCGGAATGGCAGGTAATTCTGGTGGTGGGAATGAAGCACAGGTTAATATTTTAGGAACGTATCAAGGTGGTTTAGCAGTTGATGTTGCTACACTTGCTAAAACTACAGAAATTGAACTTAGAACTGATGGTGAGATTGTAGCTACTACAATTTCTTCTGGATCTCAAACTAACACTGGTACAATTACCAGTCAAAATTTAACTCTTCTTGCACAATCAGGCATCGGTGGTGATCTCACCATGGATGGAAACCTTGATGTTGGTGGTAATATAACTGTTGTTGGCGACCTTGCTGTTCAAGGTGCTAGTGAATTTAGTGCTACTGTTGGTGGTGCTGGTGAAATTTCTATTGGCGATGCTGATGCTGATATAGTCAATCTTAGAGGAGATATTGTATTTAATGGTGTCTATGGTACACCAACACCTCCTGCAACACTTGGACCTTTAGAAGGTGCAAACTTTATGGTCGATGCTACTGCGAATCGCATCGGCATTAATCAGCATTTACCTTTATACGATTTAGATGTTACTGGGGTTGTACATAATACTGGAGATGTGTTCCTTGCATCTACCGCAAATGAAACTGTACATATCGGTAGAGATCCTGTCGCATATGTACACAATGAAGGTGTAACTTTAGATGTATCAGGTGACGTAGAAGTTACAGGACATTTATTACTTCAAGATGGTAGTGAAACTGATCCTTCAATTAGATTTTCATCTTCAGGTGAAGTACAAGGTATTTTTGCTCACAATCCTACCGGGACTACCTATGGTATTTCGTTCACAAATGAATCAGGTAGAACAGCAGAATTTAATCCAGGTGAGTTTAAATTCTATAGAAATTTTGAATTTATATATGAGTCAATTAATGAAACTACACTAACTGGAGGTTCTGGTTATGTAGATGGAAACTATACTAATGTAGTTGCAGTAGGTGGAAATGGTTCAGGATTACTTTATGATATTACTGTTGCATTTGAAACTGCAATTACAACAGGAGGTGCAGGGTATGATGATGCGTTATATGAGGGCGTAATTGTAACTTCAGTTACAGGTGCCTCTGCCGGTGCATTGCAAACGTTTACTATTGCTGATGCAGGTCTAAACTACTTTGATGGAACTTATACTGGCGTTACATTAACTGGAGGAACTGGTAGTAGTGCAACAGCAGATATTACTATTACTGGCGGTAGCGTAAGTGCTGTATTTGCAAACAATGTAGGTAGTGCTTATACCGTAGGTGATTTATTTACTGTTGATGTTGCAGATGTTGGTGGAAGCAAACTTGAAACTTTAACAATTACTAATGGAGGAAGTGGATATTCTGATGGTTCTTATCTAGCAGTTCCTATTGTTACTAGTAGTGGTGCTGGAACTAATGCAACAGCAGATATTACAGTTTCTGGTGGTGCAGTTACTGCTACAGTCGTTCAAGGACAAGGTGGTGGATATGCAGTAAGCGATTCATTAACTATTGCTCCTGATGATATTACAATTTCAGTCCTTTCTGGAGTTAATATTTCAAATGCTGGAACTGGATATGCAAATGGTTCTTACACTGCAGTAGGATCACTCCAAACTAATGTTAGAGAAGGTCTTGCAGGTGGTGGTGCAACTTTTGACATTACGGTTTCAGGAAATGTAATTACGGCAGCTACTATTGATTCTGCTGGTACAAATTATCAAGTTGGTGATACTTTATCAGTTGCTTCCTCTGATATTGGTGGAGATGGTGCTGGTAGAATTAATGGTGTTACAATTACTAATGGTGGCACTGGATATGTAGATGAAATTTATGCTGGCGTTGCTTTTACTGGAGGAAGTGGATCTGGTGGTATTGCAGAAATTACTATCAATGGTGGTGTAATTGATTCAATCATTGTTACCGATCCTGGAACTGGATACAGTGTTGGCGATACCTTATCTCTTAGTGGTTATGGTGGAGCAGCAATAACAGTCAATACTTTAGTCCAACCATCTGGATTTGAATTAACAGTATCTGGTATTACAGTTGGTAGTGGTTTAGTTTTAACACCTAATACTTTAATTACAGGTAGTGGAATTTCTCTTGAAGCAGCAACAGTTGCTACTGGAACTGGTGGATCAGGTGCTTCCGCTGATATTACGGTTGTTGCTGGTATTGTTACTGAAGTTGTCATTACTGATGCAGGTTCAGGATTCTCAATTGGAGATACGATCAGAGTAAATGATTCTGATATGCTTTATGATGATGGGTCTGGTCAACAAGTACCAACAGCAACTCCAACGCAACAAATGTTGCTAACGATTAGTGCTTTAGGTTCTGTTACTGTTGCTAATATCACTGATTTTGGTGAAGGTTATAAAATTGCTGACGTATTATCTTCACCAAATAGTGTTCTCGGTGGACAAGGAAGTGGATTTGAATTAGCAGTTGATTCTCTTACAAGTGACATAACTGTCACAATTGATGAAAAATTAGGACAACTTGGAGTTAAGGTATTTGATTCTGAAACTCTTACTGTTGGTAATTCTCTTGCACTTACTGCTTCAGGGATTGCTAAAACTGTAGGAGGTAATTTAAATCTAACCACACTAGTTGATAACTTTGTACAAATTGGTGGTAGTCAAGCACTCATAATTCCTGCAGGTAATAGTGCTTCTAGACCTGTTGGTATTGAAGGTATGATTCGCTATAATAGCGAAGTATTACAATTTGAAGGATTTAATGGTATCTCGTTTGTATCCTTAGGTGGTGTTCGTGACGTTGACCTTGATACATTTGTCACAGCAGAAAATACTACTGCTGAAGATGATGATACATTCAGATTCTTTAATGAGAATATAAGAACTATTACTCTCACTAAAGATAAGTACACACTTAATAATGCTGATGAGGTTGAATATACTGATCTTGATAAAGTAAATTTATGGGTAGAAGGAACAACTGTTACTTCTCCTTATGCTGCAACTAGTTTTGTTCCTGATGCTACTGTTGTAAGCACTGCAGATAGTTCATTTACACTTACTGCACATAATTTAGTAGAAGGAGTAATTGTTGCTTATGCAGCAACTGGTGGAACAGTCATTGGAGGTCTTGGAGATGGAACTGAATATTATGTACATGTCGTAGATGCTGATACAATTAAACTTGCAGTAGATGAGAATTCATTAACCAATGCAATATATGTTCCAATCTCAGGAACCTCTACAGATCCTCAGCATACATTTACACCAGTTGCTGCCTCAGTAACTGATGTACTTTATTATTATGAAAATAGAGTATACTCAATACAAACTTCTGGTACATTTGATGCACTAGCAGCATCATTCCCAACTCATGATACAGGAACTGCAACTAATGGTACTGTTGATCTTAGATATGAAAGAACTACTTACTCAAGTCCTACATTCTTTGGAAATAATTTTAATACTGTTGTAGATAAATTTCAAATTAATACTGGTGCAATTAATTTAAAGGGCGATATTACTTCTGGTATTATTGAAACAGAATCACCAGATCTTAAATTACAATTTGATAACGCTGGTACACTGCAACCATTCTTAAAATTAACTAGATCTGGTGGTATTTCAGTTAATACTGACTATGGAGTTTCAGAAACATATAAAGAAGTTTTAGATTATGAGTTGCAAAAATTAACTCTTGTTGATACTCAAATTGCAAGTGGTGTTGCAACCTTAGATACTTCGGTTGGTGTATCTTCTGCCATTACTTTTGGTGCTTATACCGATTCATACTCAGGCAAATTTATAGTAGAAATTACTGATGACAGTGCAACACCAAGAAAACAGTTTAGTGAAGTGAGTTACTTGGTAAGTTCTGACGGAACTAATATTTACTACACAGAAAATAGTAAACTATATACTGATATAGTATTATGTGATGTTACTGTAGACGTTGTATCTAACAATGTTCAAGTTAACATTAATGATCTGACTTCTTCTAGCACAACAGTATTTACAATTAAGGTTGTTAATCACAATATTCAGGCATAATTAAATGGCAACACAAAATTTACAATCATTTCAATCTGAGGGTGGATTCTCAGTTACCGAAGCAACTATTATTGATGCTGATAGGAATATTATTGATGCTCATACTGTAAAAGTTTTAGATAATTCTAATAATAAAACTTTTAAGAAAGAGTATATGACTCATTTTACATCAACTGATGCAAATGCATCAGGTGAAATGCTTCCTACTCATGAAGTTGAAGCAGATAGGATTGTATTTTTAACTGGTTTTGTTCTTGCAACTTGGGTTGGATATCCAGTTGCTGTATTTAATGCAAATGCCAATAGTACTACTGTATCTTGTTCTCTTCCTGATCATGCTCTAACTACTGGTGATATCGTCACTGTTGATTTTGCAAACAATGCTAGAGATAGTTTTAATGGATCTTTTGCTGTTACAGTAATAGATAATTCAAATTTTACATTTGATACATTATCACCTTTGGATATAAATGCTCCGGTTCTACAAGAAAATTTAGAAATTACATCCTATAGTTTAAATTGGGAGTTTGCCGTTAAAGTAGAATCTGCTGTTGTTAGTGATTCATCACAAGTACTTACAATTGCAGCAATTGCTAATACTATTGTAAAAGATAATGTTCCTCCAGGTCATACTTGGTCGGTTGAACCAAGCGTAAATAATACAAGTAAAGTATTAACATTTACTCCTTCAGTTGCTTCTAACGCTGGTCTTGAATTGCGTGGTAGTGGTGTTAGATGGAGTAGTAAGGTAGAAATCGTCTACAGCGAAAGAAACTATTAATAATTAGATAAATAAATCTATACGGAGACCATAAAGGTAGCATGGCTTTAGAATTTAATGCAGATCGCCAAGAGATTAGAGCTAATCAACTCAAACTTAAGAATGAATCTAGTATCAGGTTAGATCTAGGTGCCGGTGCTGATGAGAAAGTTGCCATTTTTGGTGCTTTAACAAATGATGTTGATAAGTTAGTTCGTGTTGGTATTAACACTGCAAATCCTCAATACGAATTAGATGTTGATGGTCAGATCAGAACGACCACATCTATTATTTCAGATACTGCAAGAATTCAGAACCTTGATATTGACACGATTGTCAATCCATCATTGAATCTTAAAGCACCTATATTAAATACGTTTGCTGATCCTGATACTGGCGAGGTCTTGTTCCCAAGATCTACTACTCCATCATTTAGTGATGATAGTACGAATATTGCTACCACAAATTTTGTCTATAATATTGCCACTAATGACGTTGGTGGTCGTATCTATGTTTCTGCTCAGATTGGTTCTGATACATTTGATGGCAGATCTGCTACCAAACCTGTAAGAACTATTAAAAGAGCAACTCAACTTGCTGCTGAAACTACAGATAAAGAAACTTTAATCGTTGCAGGTGGAGATTATTTAGAAGATAACCCAATCTCCCTGCCAAACCTTTGTTCAGTTGTTGGTGATAACATTCGTCTGTGCATCATTCGACCTGCCAATCCTGGCAAGCACATGTTCAAGTCGTCGAATGAGAACTATGTAACTGGTATCACATTTAGAGATCAAATTGACTCCGATAATGTAGCAATTAAAACTTGGTCTTTTGCTTATGTATTTGACGATAAGCAAAGATTCTTCTACCCCAAATCTTTAGGCGGACAATTTGGTAGAACCTTTAATCTTGGTCATAAAATTGCTGCTGCTCAAGAATGGGAACTGACGTTCTCATCTAATGGTGGTGGAATTTTACTTGTTCCAGGTCTTACATTAACTGCCCCTGGATCAGCAGGTACTGGTGTCATTACAAGTGTCGTTTTTGATGATAACACCAGCGATACTGGTAAACTAGTCATTAGTAGTATTACAGGTACTATTGAATCTACTGGTGGCGTTTATACGTATGAAGCAAATAATCCTGTAGTTGTTTATAATGTAAGTGTCACTAGAGGGGTTCAGTTAACACCTGATGCTCAAGTTGTTAAGCATGTAACTACCCATCCATCATATACAGTTACTTCAATTAAAACTGATGCTGCATATCCAAATGGATTAGTATTTACTACTGTCGATTATCATGAGTTTGAAGTTGGACAATATGTAGGTATTACTAATTTACCTTCAACTGGTCTATATGCAGATTTAGATAGGTACAATGGTCGTCAATATATTTCACATAGAATTGAAACTGCAGATGGTTTCAGTAAGAAGTTTGTAGTATATAAGGATACTCCTACAGATCTTGCAGCACTTGGAGCACCTGGTGGTGAATATGGTGTTTCTGCTTTTGGTGTTCTTGTAGAATCGGATGATCATTATGTTGTATTCTCACTTGACAACTCACCACGTAAGTTTGATGAATCTATAAAGAGTCCAAACAGATTCCTTGATGCAGTTGATTTGATTGGTAGGAATGAACTTACCATTTCAAAAGAAGCAGTAAGAAGAGTTGAAGAAGAGTATCCAACTTTAATAATTCCAGATAGTGCTCAGTGTGAAACTGACATTAAGCACATCATGAATGCTATTAATTATGACCTTACTTGGGGTGGTAATGCAGCAACTCAAGAAGCAGCAGAAAATTACTTTACTTCTGGTGCATTAAATCATATTTCAGATCAACTAAAAGAAACTTCTTACGCATTTGAGCAAGCAAGAGACCTGTCTATTCAGGCAATGCGTAACCAGTTGAACACTGTAAGTACAAGTTCAACTGCTGCAATTACTAGACCAGCTGGTTATACTGGTCAATATAGATCTGTTATTTGGGATAACGAAAAGTTTGTTGCTGTAGGTGATGATGGTGCAATCCATACTTCTACAGACGGAACTACTTGGGTAGCACAAACTACTGGTACAACAGAAAATCTCAATGATATTAGATGGAATAAGTGGGCAGTTGGTGAAAGAGGAATTCCTGAGTACGTTGTTGTTGGTAATAATGGGACAATTCTCTGGTCAAATAATGCAGAAACTTGGTATAGTATAACCTCTGGAACTTCAAGAGATTTAAAGGCAATTGCATATAACGGAACAACATATGTTGCTGTCGGTACATTAGGAACTGCTGTATATTCAGATAATGTTAAGGCATGGAATACTGGAACTACAGGAACAACTCGCCCTCTTAATGATCTAATTTATAATGACGATTGCGACAAGTTTGTTGCTGTCGGTGGTGGTGGTAAAATTATTATCTCTTCTGATGGTAATACTTGGACCGAACAAGAAAGTGGTACAGGTACAGAACTTTTTGCCATCTCTTGGTCAGAAGGTAGAATGGTTGTTACTGGCGTAAATGCCACTGTTGTTATCAGTGATGACAATGGATTAACTTGGGAAACTAATCTTATTAATGGTAATAGTCCTGACAACCCACAAAGTAATAAAGATGCAGATGCTGCTGATCTAATTCTTGCTAACCAAGCACTTATTGCTAACATTGCTGTTGGCAAGATGCTTGATAACAATAGTGGATACACTATCCCTACAGGTAATCAAGCATGTAAGGATGACATCATGGCATTTATTGGTGCTATGGTCATCAACCTTGAGTTTGGTGGTAATGATGAAGTGTATGACGCTGCTAATCTGTATGTAACAGGTTCTCATGTACAAGGTGAAGAGGATGAATCTGTAGAAGCATTTAACTATGCTAGAGATCTCTGTATTGAGGCGATGCGTAATGATGCATTTGATGCCGGGGATATGACCGATCATGCAGATGGTCTTACTCAATATATTGATACCTCAGTAACTACAGATACTGGATCTCCTGCTTGTGCAACTCAGGCATCAGCGATCACAACGTTCTTTGGTATTCTAACCACCGCAATCGGCGCTACAGGCGCTCCTGGGTCCCTCTCAGGGACAACTAGGAACCCATTAGCAACTGAAGGATTTACTGGTCAAGCAAACAGATACTGGGATGCTTCTGATTTAATCTTAGAAAATAAGAAAGTAATTGCTGCTCAATCAGTATTTGAATATACTACTACAAATGGATTTACAATACCAGGTGCTGGTCCAACTGGAAATCAAAATTGTGTTGATGACGTTGTAGATATTCTTGAAGCAATGGCACATGACTTACGTCATGGTGGTAACGCAAAAACATATGATGCTGCCAGTTATTACGTAGGCACATCTCATGTTGATGGAGAAGAAGCAGAAACTGTTGCTATCATCAACATTGCAAGAGATTTGGCGATTACCGCAATGCGTAATCAATCTCTTACTCTTTCATATTTACTGAACAATCTCTTTACAGTAACATTAGATACTGATTTTTACGGTGCAATTACTCAATTCACTAAATCTGATATCACTATTGATGGTGCATCTACTGCAAGATGTTCAAACGTAGCATCTGCAATTACAACTCTGACATCTATTGTTACTACTGCAGTAACTAATGACAATTTAAACCACGCTGTACAAACAGTTCCAACTGGCACACTTGCCAATAATTATTTTGGTGGATTGTTCCATGATGGTAATAAGTTCTGGGTACTTTCTGAAGCTGCTAGCACATGTTATGTTCACACTTCTAGCGATAGAGGAAGAACTTGGAAGGAAGAATATACTGGTGCTGCTTCTGCAGACGGATTGAATACAATTGCATTTAGTTATGATGTTGCTGTTGGACTTGGTGCCAATGGAAGAGATATTGCATTTAATGGTACTGAGAGTGAAATTGCTTTTTCAATTTCCAATACGTATCCTGTATTCCAGGATGAGACAATCTCTAATACATATGATTCCAATAGATCGTTTGCTTGTGACAATGTATCATCGTCTATCTTTACGCTATGGGACATTGTTATTGAAAAAATTAATCAGAGACCTGTCCCTGCAATTACATATGCGTCTTCATATTTTACTGACAGTAATAACACCTTCTTCAATGTAGGTCACTCATGGGATGATCTTCCTATTATTGAAGTTTCACCATACATCTTTAACTCTTCTGTTATTTCATTCCTTGGTGGTAATGGTTGTGAGATTGATGGATCTAAAGTTGCAACTCCAAACGTTAGGAGACCTGGACTACCTCCACAAGGTAAGTCGATGGTTGCTGCAGCATTCACGATCATCTCTTTCGGTGGTATAGGTTATAGTGTTATCAATGATGGATATACTCAACTAGTTTCAGTTTTCTGTATCTTCACGCAAGATGGTGCGGTTGTAGAAACTGGTGGTTATGCGTCACTAACAAACTCTGCATCCAACTTTGGTACATTTGCACTTAGAGCAAATGGCGTAAGAGAAGAAGCATATTCATTCGATAAAGGTGTCATTAGTAATATTACCTTTACTGATATTGGCGTACCTAAACTACTTGTTGATGGTCTTGGAGCACCTCCACTTGAGCACTACATTCTTGCACCTCAGGGATTTGAATTAGAAATTCAAGGCGGTCAAAATCCTCGCTACTTTATTGAAAATACTATTTCTGCTACTCCTGTTAAACCAATTCAAGCAGAAATTCAAGCAAACCTTGCTATGAGGGTTAGAGGTAACTATAACCGTTACACTGATTCATCAGTTCTTCTTGAAAATAATGCTCGTTATATTGCAGAAGAAGCATACTTCTCAACTAGTGCAATATCTTCAAATGTATTTGATCAAAATAGAAACAAATGTATTCGTGACGTAGAAGAAATTGTCAAGGCATGGGCACAGGATATTAAATTTGACTCAAATGATTCTACCTGGGATGCTGCTAAACTTTACACTGATGGAACTTCAATCCAACATGTTTCTGGATATGAATTAGCGACTAAGGAAGTTGTTGATGCTGCAACTATTCTTGCTAAGAGAGCAATTAATAATTTGCTTCAAAAGAAAGGTGAAACACAACTTACAGCAGATTATTATGTTGCTAGTTGGACAGATGAAATTCCATATGTAGATTCGACAATCACTCATGATGTCTCATCTGATCCTAATTATTCAATTACTGATTGTGCTAATGTCCAATCTGCAATCCAAGTACTTAGTGATCTCTTTGATGAGATTATTGACAATCCAACCACTACCAGTCCACTTCCAAGTACGGCAGAAAGAGTTGATGGGTTCTTTACCATTAATCAATTTAATAAAGATAAACTTATTGATCACCCAATTGATTTACAGAGACCTTCTATCTGTAACTCTTCTTCACATACGTGGGAATTTGCGGGGTCAGGAAATGACTATAATGCCCTTCCACAGAATGGAGGCACTAAAGGTTCAAGTGAAACTAAAGATTTTGAACAAGTATCTCAACAGAACGGTAGAGTTTATGCCTCAGGTACTGACGAATTAGGCGACTTTAAGATCGGTTATTTCGCTAACGTTGAAAACAGAACTGGTAATATTACCTTTGGTGGTACGGTTACAATTTCTGAAGTTGAATTCCTTAAGATTAAGGGTAACAATGTTGTTGTTACTGGATTCTCGCCAGACAATACTTTAGGTGCTCTAGAACTTGGTGGTCCTGGTGCATCCGATTCATTACTGTCAACACAAAAAGCAGTTAAAGATTACATCTCTAACCAGTTAGGTTTGTATATTGGTCGTACATATTCAACCGTTCCTACTCCTAATGCACTAGTCCAGTTGGATGGATCTGGTAGGATTAACATTGATCAACTACCAGCACTGAGACCATTTAATATCTTTACAGTTGCTGATCAACCTGCACGTGTTGCTCTTGAAGGTCCTCTTGCAGGTGACATTGCGATTCAACAAGATACTACAATTTCATATATTCTAAACAATGATCTTGATAGTCAAATCTTTGAATTTATTCCTACTTCTGGATACTTGTTTAGTGCAGGTGATATCGTCACTACATCTCCAGGAAATAGTCAGAACCAAGTTCTATCATATTCTGAAGGTTTAGTCAAGCAATTTATTATTAACAATGGTGGTACTGGATATCTCAATGGTGATACTGTAACAATTAGTGCTCCATCAGGTGGTGTTGCCGCAACTGGTACAGTTACAGTTAACGGTGGTCAAATTACTGGTATTACTGTTGACACTGCAGGAGAGGGATACTTCACTGCACCATCTACAGCAGGTGGAGAGATTACGATTACTACAAGTACAGGTAGTAATTGTGTAGTTACTTCTATTATTAGAGCAAGATTGTTCTGTAATATTATCAATAATATTAAAGGATCTGCAGGTGATACAATTGATGATCAAACAACACCAACTGCAAATACGATCACATTAATTGATGTTGTTAATAATTCTTCAAGCACTGATTCAAACTGGGTTCAGTTAACATCATCTACGATTGATGCATCGTTTATTACTACCGGTGTTATTAATCCAGCACGACTTGCTGATGTATCTGCCCAATATCCTGCAAGTAGTTCTACTTTCTTAAGAGGAGATTCACTATTTGCTCCAGTAGTATCTTCAGTAAAAATTGCATCTGGATCTCCAATGCAACTTGGTTCTGTTAATACTGCTAATGATTATGTAAGACAAGTTCAAATTGAAGATGCTGGATCTGGATATACCGTTGGTGCATACCAAGATAACAATATTTTAGGTTATCCATTAAATCAAGGTGATGGCGTAAAAGCAACAATTTTTGTTGCTAATAATACAGTTAAGAATGTAACTATCGTTAATGGTGGTACAGGTTACAGTGCAAGCAATCCTCCAGAAATTCTCTTTAAAGATAATTACACAGTACCAGGAACACCTTCAGTATTAAATGCAATTAAGTCAGTTCCAATTATCAGTGCTCAAGGTACTATTACTGCAATTAATATTTTAGATGGTGGTGGTAATCTTGGTGGCACACCAATTATTGAAATTGTAGGTGGTGGTGGTGTTGATGCTACTGCATCATGTACACTTGCTGCATCTGGTGGTATTAGATTAATTAATATCACTTCTCAAGGTGTTGGAATCCAAGCAGATTACACAGTTAATCCAATTCCATCAATTATCGGAAGTGGAACTGGTGCTATTCTTCAAGCAAAAGTTTCTAATATTCCTAAGATCTTTAATGATGTTACAGTTGATATTAACAGAGTAGATGATCTTACTGTTGCTGCAGAACCATTTGGTAATCTGGGTGTTGTAAGATTACTTAAGAGTCAGTTTGATTTTTCTGCAAATGGTGGGGCATCATTGAAGGTTGGACAAGGTTCTGGTCTTGATGCTGATACTCTTGATACTTTCGATTCTAGTTACTACACCGACTCTGGAAATCAGCAGTCAGGTTTCCTTCCTAGAGCAAGATTGCAAGGTGAATATGATATCGGCATTACTGGTATCGCAGCATCAGCAAACGTTCTTAATATTACTGATGCCAGATCTTCTACATTTGCTCCAGAAAACTATGGTGCTGCAATCAGATTGCAGTGGAAGCAAAATACTTCGGGTTACGGTGCAATCAATGAGTATCTAAATGATGGTGGTATATATCATGCATTGATTACCACTAGAAGATCTGGTTCTTCTACTGACTTCTCTGCTGGTGCAGTTTCACAGTTTGCTCAAACTGATAATGCTAACTTCTTTGTTAGAAATAGTGGTCCAAACCATGTAGGTTCTTTAACAATTACCAACGCTGGTGCTGGATACGAAAATGGAACATATACCAATGTCCCTCTTAGTGGTGGCGAAGGTGTTGGTCTTAAAGCAAATATCACTATATCTGGTGGTGTATTTACTTCTGTCGAGATTGCAGATAAAGGTTGGGGATATAATCTTCAAGGTTCTGCACAATTAACCTTCCAAGCAATTTTACCTGAAAGTTATTTCGGTAGACAGAATACTAGACAGCAAGCAACTCCTGCAGTAATTACTGCAACGTTAGCATTCCTAGGTAGTGGTGATTCTACTGGAAATGAATGGTCCTCTTGGAGAAAGGTATGGCATGATGGCAACATGGGTAAGGATTCAGGAATGGATACCGACCTCATGTGTGGTTACAACTTACGTTGGTTCCAAAATGCTAAGAACCTCTCAGGTGATGAGAAGTTAATGAACAGCAAAATTCCTGCTGTACTGGATGCAACAAAGGTTAATAATAATTTATCAATTGTTGTCCCAGATCCAAACTTCCAAACAAATAATGGTGGTCATTATGACATCTATATCGAAGGTCATAACCTTACTCAAGAAATTCTTGAATCTATTGACACTCAACCTGCAGTTGCTGGTCTTCAATTAAACCTGTATACTGCAAATGATGTTAACGAAGGTACTATTAGAGTCATTAACAGGAAGATTAATTTAGATCCTGCTAAGTATGAAACTGGTACACAGTATGTTGAAAGTAATAAAGAATGGGTTGCTAATGCATCTGGGTATCAAAGAAATGATAGAATTGTATATGGATACAATGTATACCGAGTATCCAATTCTTCCAGTGGTAATTATACCGCTGGTACAGTTGCACCAACTCATAGCACAGGAATAGTCAATGCAAATGGTGGAACAGCAGAATTTGAATTTGAAAGAAGAGTAAGTAATCCATTTACAGTCATTACTGTTGAATTGATTTCAGGTAACCTAAACGAATCTGTTGTTAAAGTAGGTACATTGAATGCACCTCAGGAAACATATCCTGTTACTGATTTTGGTCAAACTGAAGTAGATGATTACTCAAGATTAAAATGTGTACTTGGTTCTGATGGATCTGCTAATCCATTCCTGCAGTTAGGTACACCTATTGCACCTTCTACTTCATATATTGATTTCCATAGTTCTGGTAACAGCAATGACTACGATGTAAGAATTTCATCTACTAGTGGATCTTCTACAACAGGAACTGGTTTATTAAATATTGCTTGTAATAATGCTACTGTTAATAGTAACATTATTTGGCACGCAGGTAATATCACATTTACTACTGGATTTAATGGTGCAGTATACAATACTAATTCAAATAGCACTGCAGTTCTTCGTGATTCTTCTGGCAACTTTGCTGCTAATAATATTACGTCAAACTTGACGGGTACTGCATCAGGCAACCTTGCTCTTACTGGTGGTACGTTGACTGGTACTCTTACCATCAACACTACGAATGATAATCAAATTGCATTCACACAATCTAATAAGTTCATTACTTACAATGGTGGAATACAATTCAGAGGATCTGGTTCTTCATGGAACGCTAGATTCTCCACTACAAATTCTGCAACCGGCGCTGAAATCTTTGGTGTTTACAACACTAACTTCACTACTAGAATCTTTAGTGTAGATAATACTAGAAGAGTTAGATTTGATCTTCCTGCAAACAGATCTGACGGTATTATTGTTGCAGGTCAATCTGGTGGATATAGTGCTATTCAGCATATTAACGGTTCTAATACTGTTGGTTATAGAATGGCGTATGTTAATACAGCAGGTAACTATGGTAGTGGTACAGCAGCTGGTGATATTGTCGAGAGGTGTGAAACTGGACGTAAGTGGCACTTCAAGATGGGTAGTAACGTATCATCCCTCGTCTTGGATCAAAATCAGAACGTTGCAATCAACCAAAACAGCACAAACACAAGTTACAAACTTTATGTTAACGGTTCGTTTGCTGCAACTTCTAAATCATTTGTTATTGATCACCCAACTAAGGAGAATCATGAACTCCGCTATGGTTGTCTTGAAGGTCCTGAGCATGGAGTATACGTCAGAGGTCGTGTCAGAGATGGTGTAATTGAACTTCCAGATTATTGGAAAGAACTTGCACATCAAGATACGATTACTGTACAACTGACTGCTGTTGGTGATTCAGGCAATCGTTGGGTAGTTGATGTTGATGACAATAAGGTCACGACTGGTGGCGGGGATGCGTTCTATCTGGTGCAGGCAGAGCGTAAGGATATAAATAAATTAGAAGTAGAGTATGAAAAGCAATGAAGAAGTATGTAATTATTGATGATCCTTCGGCAGACATTGATTGGTCTGCCGTTGATCAAAATTCTAGAGGAGATTGTGAAGAAGATCTTGGCGGATCTAGATTTGTAATTTCATATTCTTCAGAAGAACCACCAGCATTTTTAGAGGATATTGAAGATAAAAGTATGGCATATTCAAAAGAGAATATTATTCCTTTTTTGATAGATCCAGATTGGTCTGTCTATGTCAATTTATCTGAAAATAATACCTCTGAGGAGGATGAGAAAATTCAGTACTATACGGATAATCTATAATGGGATTAATCTATAATAAAGTAGATATAGGTATGTTTCCCAATCCCATGTTTGATGGGTCTAGAGATGGATGGGGTGGAACTGGAGAGTTCTTTTCTGGTGATAATGCTGATGGTATTGAAGGTCAACAAGGATGTATGCTAACTAGATCTAGATGGAGTACTTCTGGTTGGAACAATTCATCATCAGTTAGTCCATTTGATTCATATCTTCCTGTAGATATTACTAAAAAATATACTTTATCATTTCAAGTAAAAGGTTATAACACTGCTACTGATGGTAGACAACCTCAACACTATCTTGGATTTGCTTGTTTTGATCAATTTAAACAATTCGTTAGATTAGAGCATTGTGGTGGTGTAGGAAACACTACATTGTCTAGGGATTTAAATCCTGGTGATAGTAAAATGTATCTAACCAGTAATAGTGGTTGGGTAACGGGAACTGATGTAACTGGTACTAGAAATTATTTTAGAAACATCGGATTATATCCTCCAACACATCCTCTCTATAGCACACCACATACTTATACTAGAGTTGGAACTAGAGGTGGTGCAGTAGGTGGTTCTAGAATTCAATACAGAGCAATGGTCCAAACTGGACAAGGTGATTGGGAATTAACTTTATGCAATGCTAGTGACACTGCTGTTAATTGGAATTACACTGAACCCTATGCAACTCCTGCAGGAACTCCAGTGCATAGAGGTGTTGCAGGTGGTACATATAACTATGCATTTAGTAGAAGAGTTTATAATACTGCCAGTGGGTGGCAGAACATGAACCTTACTGTAGAAGGACCACCATCTAGAAATAGTGGTAGGATTTTTAGACATGGTACTGAGTACATTCGTGCAATGATCCTACATAATTATGCACACCCTAATGCAGGTGGTGCATTTCCCTATGCAGAAACTCTCTGGGATAAAATGTTATTCATAGAGAATGATGGTAAATACGATTTCACTTAAATGGCAACTATTTCAGGACCCGCAAATCCAGCAGAAGGATTAGTATTCGAGGTTGACGCAGGTAATATCAAATCATATCCAGGATCAGGATCCCAATGGTTTGATTTGGCGAATTTTATTACCCTGAATAATTCAGGAACACAAACTCCCTTTACTACAAAAGATGGAGTACCTTGTTTCCAATTTAATGGATCTGGTTATTGGCAATCTAGTAATGAAGATGGGAACAAATTTTGGACTGGTGGTGGAGCAACTCTTGAACTAATTTGTTATAGAAGTGGCAATTCAAATAATGAAAGAGATACTATTTTTGAAAAAATTTCAACTCAAGGTGGAACAAGTTATCAGAATGAGTTTGCATGTACCTGGGAAACAAGTGAAACCTTAAGTCATTATAGAGGTGGTGCTACAGGTGGATCATATGATTACTCTAATACTAGCACTGCTTGGCCAGATGGATTGTGGACACAATGGACTTCTACACTTCCGGGACCTAATCCTTCTCAAGGACAAAATAGATTTAATGGTAATAATGTAGGATCTTATACAGTTCGTGCAAGTGGTGGTAGTAACTCTTATCGTCAAGCAGGTGCTGTAAGAATTGGCAATGGTTATGCTGGTGTTATGGAAGGTAATTCCACCACTGGTCCATTTATTACTATTGCAAGAATATATAATAGAGTATTAACTTTAGATGAAATTAATCTTAATTGGGATCTTTTTAGAACTCGTTATGGATTAGGATTATCTTATGGTTATGGGGCATAAATTATGGCAGCATTACACGGTCCAAATATAGCAAAAATAGAAGATAGTTTAGAATTAGTTCTTGATGGAAACATTAATAATATTGATGGTCAAGAGTGGAAAGGTGCCGGAAGAGATGTTAAAGTTGTAATGGTAAACAATCCAGTATACACTTCTCTTAATAATGTTGGATATTGGAGGTTTAATGGAACTAATCAATATGGTTATATCACTAATTTAAATTATGGTCCAGGAAGTGATGATGGTGAGTTCTCTAAATTAACTTGTCATGTTTGGTTTAGAACTGATGCTAATAGTGGATCCACCTCCATCTCAGCAAACTGGTCATTTATTGACTTTGACAGATCTGAGGTGTTTAATTTTTATCCCATGGAAAATGGTAGATTAGGTTTCTCTGGATATGCAGGAAATGCCAGTCCTACATATCTTGATAGAACATCTACTAATGCAAATATTGCAAACAATCAATGGCGTTTAGGTACTGTTGTTTGGGATAATGCATTATCTACAGGCACTCTTAAATTTTATATTGATGGTGTATTAGATTCTTCTTTCGATCATGCTGGAGCAAATCCTTTAGGTAGACCTAGAAGTAGGAGATGGGGATTTATTGCAGAAGGGTCTGAAGCAGCAAGTGAAAATGGAAGTAGAAACAGTACTTACTATAAAGGTGACATTGGAAGAATTGTATTATTGAAGGCAGCACAAAGTGCTGATGATGTAAAAGAGGAGTGGATCAAGAACAAAATTCGTTTCGGATTATAAATACTTTTAAACGCTATAAGAAATGGCAAATTCTGATAAGGACATCCTAATAACCCCCAATAAAAACCAAACAGGACTGCCTAGCATCAGTTTTGTTGGTCAAGGTAATGTGCCCTTGGCATTGAATGTTCAGGATAGTAATAATATTTCATTTGATGGTACTGCTGGGCAGTTGTTCACTATTACAAACAACTTAACTTCAGGAAACATTTTCTCAGTTAATGATGTTTCGGGTGTACCTAGTATATCAGTTAATGCAACTGGTAGAATTGACATTGCTAGGTATAACGGTAGTTTAAATATTGGTGCCAATAATAATACAACAGATAAACAATTATCTGTTACTGGTTCGATGGTACTTACTACCAGAACAACCACAGCAGCAGGAATGCATTTCTTTTCTGATGGAACAAATACTGGAACAGGACATCAGTTTGGTTTTGATGGACCAAATTTAAGTGGCAATAGTGAGTATTTTTACTTTAGAAATAGTAGTAATACAAACCTAATGAATATTACCACCGCTGGTGCGGTTGGTATTAACAACACTTCTCCACAAAAATTATTCCACATTGTAGGTGGGCATGGTAACACTTCCATGCAGATGACTCTTCCATCAGGAAGCAATGGTGGTGGAACAGGTGAAATCAATCTTTCACTTTGGGTATCTGAACCAGGAAGAACCTGGGATGGCACAGGTATTGGCGCTAACGTAATTAACTATTACACCCAGTCATATCCAACATCTACAGCAGATAGTTCTAACAGTTATTTCCCACGACTCAATACTTCGGTTGGTCAAGCATATATCAGAATGCTTACTAATGGAGGAAGAATTGAATTCTCCACGATGGACAATAATGGTACATCGTATAGAGAACAAATCCATATGCAGAAGGGTTCACTTGGTATTAATACCACTAGTGGACTTGGTACTTATAAATTAGTTGTTAATGGTGGTGATATTAACCTTATTGGTGGAGCAAAATATAGAATTGATGGTGAAGAATTCACTGCTTTACCTGAAGAAAATGATTCAACCAGAGGTTCATATCTTGTTTCGGATGGGACGAATGGAGCATTCTGGGCATATCCCGGAAACACTGCAGGAAGTACCGGAGTAGATGCTTGGAGATATAGAAGTATTATTACTCATGGTTATATTGCAGGTGGATATAAAGGATCACAACCATGGAGATCTGTCAATAAAACCTGGCATGCAAATGACACTACATTCTATTGTGGAGAGCAACTCGATAGAGCAGCAGCATATTGTGACGGTACTTGGTCCGACTATAATGCATATGTTCACGGTGTAACTAACTCTTATGCTGGTAACTCATCTGCAACATCTAGTTACAATCTTCACACTGGAATGCTTAGAGCACAAGGTGACAGTAGATTTTCTCAATATAACTATGGTTATGAAGGTGATAATAACAACACTGGTATTGGATATAACGTAACTGGTGGTTGGGCAATGAGTGCTGGTAGAAATGATGCTGGATGTGCTACTAACCAAAAAGGTCAGGCAGGTTACATCACTGGTGGCGGCAACTCATCAACTAACAAGTTGCACTTCCCAACAGAAATTATGTACACCACTACAAGTTCTGGTGTTTCTAATGATTATGTTGCTGGTGTTGGTATGGAAAATAGAGCATACTTCTCCTGGAGTAATGGATCTCAAAAGTATATGAACTATAGCAATGATTCATATGCTAACCAAAATTTTGCTGGTGGCAATAGAGGATGGTCTAAAGCACTTCCCTCAAAGTATGGTCATTTTTATATCTCAACTTCAAATAACAATCAAACACCAATGAGAAAAGTTAGAGGCAGTGATGGTGCTGCTCTCAGAAACTTCAACAGATCCCGTAGATGTGGTGAGGAGAATTGGGAAATGGGACAAGATTGGGGTTATAAAATGGGTGACTACAATGGTCAGCAGAATAATCACGTTGAAAAATGGACTTATTCAAATGACGCCATTTCAACTTTAGGATCTTCTGCAAGACCTAAAGGACATTATGGTCAATCATCCGCAGCATGTTCTTCTGCTGCAGCATCTGTAACAGCAACTAGAGCACAGTAATCTAATGAAGTATCTTATTTTAAAATCCTCTCTATTCAATCCAGAACAACTTATTGAAAATGATCTGGATGATCGTTTAAACTTTAAAGAGTTGTATGAATTACAAAATCTCTCATGTGTAGAAATTTCAAACACAATGTTTGGAGTTTACAATAAACTATGGGATGGCAAATACAAAGAAATTGATAAAGAAGAGGCAACATGGGGTTCTCTCCTATTCTCAGAATTGAGAGATGTTGCTAAAGTATGGGAAGCAGATCCAGCATCAGGATATGAAGATAAGGCACCAGTTCAAGTAACGCCAGAAATTAAAACACATGTTGTAAATTTCATGCGTACATTTGCTTTAGAACTTATTGATGATGAATATGAAAAGAGATTTCTTTCTATGAGAAGTGCTACATCTCTTGAGGTTGAATCCTGGGCAATTCAAAGACATGAAGCAAAAGAATGGTTAACCTATGGTGCTGTCTCTGGTCATGAAACTCCATTTCTTGATTACTTAGCAACAAATGAAGGTAAGGATAAGACAGAATTATCCAACAAAATTCTTGAGAAAGCAGAAAATTTTCAAGATCAACTATCACAAATGCTAGTTAATGCTCATAAATTGAAAAGAAAATTTAAAAATGCGACTACTATTTGGGACCTAAATATATTATATGAGGACTATCTAGGTGTTCTCATGCCCAGCACTCAAGCAGTAGAATTGGAAAGAACTGTTTCTGAAGATGACTGGACTCGAAAACCACAGTATGAGGTAAATGTTAATGAGTACGACTTCTGAATATCTTTATGATGAAAATAACATTGTAAACTCTGACGTTAAAGGTATTAAACTTAGTCAGGAGTTTATTGATGAATTTAATGTTTCTAATTTAGATTGGAAACTTCTTGAGAGTTCATTACACATGAACTCAAATATGACTGACTATCAATGTAGGCATTTTGTTACAGACACCCAGTTAACACCATGGAGATCTGTAAGGCAGGCATTGTTAGAACTTGAGACCAGATACCATTCGTATGTCGAGATCAAACATAGTTTGAGAAAGTCAGAAATTCAAAAAAAGATGGTAGAAAGAGATTATGAAAAAGAAGAGGATGAGTTATCAAAAGAGTTAATTGCTTGTGAAGCAAGTAAACTTGATTATGACATTACTATTTGGAAAAGAAAGTATCAACAATCTCAACAAGAGATGGATACATTTTTAAAAATTATTAAAGATTATATCAAAGACGAAAAAGATATCTCATTCTTTACTGAATCTAATGAGGATGAAGAAAGAGCATATTGGATTGCCCGTATGGGTAAACAAGCAGCAATGGATATCATTGCCTATGGTAGAATTGGATCTGGAAATATGGATTCAATTTCATTAATGCCAGATGAAGATCAAGTAAAAGCATTACAGATTGCAGTAAGATATTCTAATATGGTGAATACCGGTCTTGATAATGTAACCCGTCAACTCCAACCAGAGTTTCAAAAATTCTTAAATAATAATGGAGTAGTTGCTCACAAAATTCTTCCAGAGGAGTATAAACCAAATGCGTCATAGAATCTGCGCCCAAATCATTCACTATGATATTGCTACTAAGAATGGCATTAGTGAAGATGATGTAAATTTAGAAAAATTATTAGAACTCTGCGATAAGCATAAAGCAATTATCGAAGAGCAAAATGAGCAAGCATTTATGAACGTTGTTATTACTGACTATGAAGAAACTATTCTCTCTGCCGATAAATCCTAAACTAAATGAAAATACAGTCAATGACGAATTTATTCCTTGGTTAGAACAACATAAAGAATATATTTTTGATTTGTATTTTACGTGTCGTATGCCTCCGTTTTTACAGGATGCTATGGGAGACACGTTTCAAAATGATATAAGAGAAACAACTATAAATGCATTATACATTGCAGACAAAGTAGGAATTCCTCTGTCTGCAACATTTAATAATCTTTATGTTCTTCCTACTCAAAAGAATTTAGATATTTGGATTGAAAATTTTTATCCTCTGTATGATCGTGGTATACGTATTGTAACTTTACCACATACTACTTGGATGTTAACTGGTCAAATTCAGAGAGCATTTCCAGAACTGTATGTTAAGAACACAATCTTAAGAGAAGTTACTAAAGCAAATGAGGTTGTAGAATTAGCAAAAGCAGGATTTAACTATGTAAATCTTGATAGAGATTTGATGAGAGATCATGATCAATTAAAAAGATTAAAAGAAGCAAAAGAATACTGTGCGTCTATTGGCAAACCAGTAAAATTTTCTATGCTATCAAATGAAGGATGTTGGGGTGGTTGTCCAATCATGCCAGAACATTATCAATATAATAGCAATAGAACTCCAAATGATCCTCAATATTTTAATGATTCTATAAGTAGAGTATCTTGTTCTAAGTGGGACATTGAAAGACCTTCCGCAGCATTAAAAGCAGCAAACCTTCCACCGTGGAAGGAAGATTGGGCAGAGATGCTTGAGTTAGGAATAGATGTTTTTAAGATGCATGGCAGAGAAAATGCTGTACGTCTTAGAGAATCTATGGATATTATTGAACGTTGGGCAAATGATGAAACTCTTTTGTTTCCAGAGTTTAATGATTACATAGAAGATACTTCAATGGCAGAAAGACCAATTGATATCTGGAGAGATAAAATTAAAACTTGTAAGTTTGATTGTTGGGATTGTCACTATTGTGAGGATGTTACAAATGCAAGAATTCGTAAAGAAGAAAGAAAATTAGATCCTCTTGTCAGTAGAGTTTTAGATTCAGTTGATAAAGCAGGAAAATTTGAAAGTGGATTTGATGCTCAACATTATTACATTGGAGGATTAAGTTCAAATAGAGTAAGGCATTTTTTAAATAATTTACTTTCAACTGCACCATCAATTTACTTAGAACTTGGATGTTATATTGGTAGTACATTTTATGCTGCTACTCAAAATAACTCAGTTGTTTCATACGCAGTAGATAATTATTCTCAGGTTGATATTAAACCTATTAGAGAAGATCATAATTTACCAAATCCTAAAGATCCCAAATTAGAATTTTTATCAAATTTTTATAATCCTAAATGGAGATACATTGATAAAGACATTAAAGATCTTAATGGTGATGAGATTAATTTAAAACCAAATGTAATCTTTTATGATGCAAGTCATGAATACTATGATCAATTAGAAAATTTAAATGCAATTCTTCCATTACTTGCTGACAAATTTATTTTAGTTTTAGATGATGCTAATTTTGAAGGTGTTGTAAAATCTGCTGATGATTTTGTAACTAACAATAAATTAAAAAACATTTTCTCAAAATTAATTCTCACCTCTACTGTAGAAGATGAGAAAGATTGGTGGAATGGAATTTACATACTAGTATTAGAAAAATGACAACATTTATAGAAGAATATCAATTAGAAGATACGACACTGTGTGATTCCCTTTTGGATATGTTTTGGAATGCAGATCAAAAAGGTCTTACATATAGAGGTAAATCTGGTCCTGGTAAAGTTCAAGAGAATGTAAAAAAGAGTACAGATTTTTGGATAAAAGATGCTGAGATGTTAGGTCCTCCTGAAATGTTTAGGTGGAATGAATATCAAAAAGAATTAAATGAATTCATTAGTCAATATTTAACTAAGTATTTGTTCTATGAATATGGTGGTACATTTAATGCTAAACAGTTACCACAAATACAATGGTATAAACCTGAGGAAGGTTATTATGAATGGCATATAGATGGAGCACAAAGAGATACTTGTGATCGTGCTATGGTGTATATGACATATCTTAATGATATTGATGATGGTGGTGGTACTATGTTCTATCATCAAGATATGACAGTTAAACCTAAAAAAGGTAAGACAGTTATATTTCCAGCAGCATATACACATTTACATAAAGGAGAAATTTCTAACACTCAAGATAAATTTATCCTTACAGGTTGGTTATGGTGGAATTAATTGATCCTAAAATATTTGCAAGTAATATAAAAAATGTTACAGAAAAAAGAATCGGCAATACAAATACAAAAATTATTATTGTTGATGACTTTTTTAGATACCCTGATAAAGTTAGGGACTATGCACTTTCTGCAAAATATTCAAAAGAATCAGATTTACATGATAACCCAGGATACATTAGTAGATTTATAATTAATCCTGGGCAATTTATACATCATGCAGGGTATTTAAAAGAGACCTATTTTCATGACTATAGAGTATATACTATTGATTTAAATCCAACTGTTTCATTTCAGTGTTATGATAAAATAGGTCCTCTACCACCTCATGTAGATGATGTAAATTATGCTGGATTAGTTCCATTAAATACTGATGAAGAATTATCTAATGCATCTGGAACTGCATTTTTTAGACATAAAAAAACTGGACAAGAGTTTACCTGCACTGATTCTTATAGAGCAGAAGAAACTTTAAACGATTGGGATATGTCGCAATGGGATAGGTATCACATTCAATATCATAAGTACAATCAATTAATATTTTATGAATCATGCGTTTTTCATTCAGCGTATTGGAACCAAACCAGTTGGACGGTTGGTACACCACGCTTGACATTTAACACTTTCACATGGTAGTATAAATAATACGTCTGATATTTTATTAAGGAGACCTATGACTACAGCAGAAATGATTGAAGATTTTAGAGGACAACTCGAAGCAGTTGTTACTAAACTCAAAGAACTTGATGCAGAAATCAATATTAAAAAAGAAGAATATTTTAAACTTCTAGGTGCAGTACAAGCACTAGAACTTGCAGACAAGGGTGTGCCTGATGGTGCTGGAGAAGAAACCCCTGCAGTAGCAGAGTAATGCTAGAAACAGCAATCACTGCGATTGCTAAGAATGAACTCTACATGGGTTACATTTTCGGTATTATGATTTTGGGTGGATTTATCCGAGAGCATAGTGCTTTAGAGGATGTATATTCGTTAGCAAAAAAGTATATCAAGGACAATCGCATCCTTGTTATTATCACCTCACTGTTAGGTGGTATCTTACCTATCCCTGGAAGAGTTGCTTTATCCGCACCACTTCTAGATGCTATCGCACCACCTGATAAAGAAAGGCGTTCTGCCTTTGGTGTAATTGATTACCTATCAGTCCACCATTACTATTGGTGGTCTCCACTGGAAAAAACAGTTGTTCTGCCTATGGCAGTAATGGGTGTATCTTATGGAACATTCCTAGGATACACTATTATCCCTCTTGCTATTACCTTGACATATACTTGGTGGTATATTTTCACTAAGGTTCCTGCAAGATCTGTTGTTCCTAACCTAGAATATGTACGTGACTTTAACTGGCGTCGTGCTCTTACTGGTTGGGCACCACTGATTGCTACTGTTATTCTTTTATTGAATACAGGTAAAGCAGGAGCACCATTCTTCTTCCCTTGGTTCCTTGCTATGTCAATCTATTACTCGATTGTATACAAGGATTGGAAGTGGGGTAGGTGGTTGGATGGTAAGTTTGCTATCATTGCAACTGTTGTCCTTGCTCTTGGTGGTGTAGTTGGACTGATCAAAGGACCAGTCATGGACTATCTTAAGGCAGCAACACCTGAGATGCTTATCCCTGCTTCTCTGGTCGCTATGGTTGCTGCTTACATCATGGGATCATCTGGTAAGTATGCTGGTATGACTTCTGTGCTTGTGTCGATCTTTGGTCCTCAATATCTTGTGTGGTTCCTTTGCACTGAGTATGCTGGTTACCTGATTTCACCTGCTCACAAGTGTCTCATGATTGGACAGCAGTATTTTGGTACACCGATTAAAAAGTACTATGCGGTTCTTTCTAAATTGTGTGCTATACTAATTGCATACGCAGCAATCACCACGTTCATTTTATAAATATAGTCCTCTGCTAAATAAGGTAGAGGACTTTTTTTATGCGTATACATGGCGCAACCAACAAGTAAAGCAGAATTAAAAGAATATTGCCTGAGGCGATTAGGTAGACCTGTTCTAGAAATTAACGTTGATGATGATCAAATTGATGATTTGATTGATGATGCTATTCAATTATTTAATGAGCGCCATTATAATGGTACTGAGAAAGTGTTTTTAAAACATCAGTTTACTGCTGATGATGAGACACGTTTCACTTCAAGTAATGAAACTCTCACAATTGGAACTACCGATTGGGAAACGAGAAATAATTATATTCCTATTCCAGATCATATTACTGGAATTAGTAAAGTATTTGGCATTAAGGGTAGTAATATTAGAAGTAATTTATTTGGATTAGAATATCAATTATTTTTAAACGATCTATATCAATTTGGATCTGTTGATATCTTGAGTTACTATATGACTAAATCATATTTAGAAACACTAGATATGGTTTTAAATAATGGCAATTTTATTCCATATAGATTTAATCAGAGACAAGACCGTCTGTATATTGACACTACGACTAAATTTGTAAAAGAAGGTGCGTATGTTATTATTGATTGTTGGAGAGTATTAGATCCTACATCATATACTCAAGTATACAATGATCCATTTTTAAAAAGATATTGCACTTCTTTAATTAAAAGACAATGGGGTCAAAATTTAATTAAGTTTCAAGGTGCTCAATTACCTGGAGGTATTACATTAAATGGTAGACAAATTTATGAAGATGCCGTAACAGAACTTAAAGAAATTGAAGCAGAGATTGCATCAACTTATGAAATTCCACCACTAGACATGATAGGGTAAATGGCAAAAAATACTTATTTTACTCATGGAACAAGAGAGGAGCAAATGCTCCAACAATCCCTTGTGGATGAGTTTATTAACATGTTTGGAATTACTACTAATTATATTCCAAGAAAATTAATTCGTCAAGATACAATTTTAAATGAAGAAATTATTTCTGAATTTGAAGATTCATTTACTCTAGAAGCATACCTTGAAAACTTTGAAGGATTTCAAGGTGCAGGAGATATTCTCACCAAGTTTGGAATTAGATCTACTGATGAAATTACTTTAGTAATTTCTAGACATCAGTTTGAAGATTTTGTTTCTCTTCCAATGCAGTTAGTGAATAATGTTCAACTTCCAGGAAGACCTGCAGAAGGAGATTTAATTTATTTCCCATTGTCTGATAATATATTTGAAGTTAAATTTGTAGAGCATGAAGCACCATTCTATCAATTTGGAAAATTATATACATACAAATTAAAATGTGAATTGTTTGAA
>Ga0181401_1000099_pt1 | contig 31415 bp, 49 predicted proteins | sample 24SPOviralmetaG_FD_130130 | JGI IMG/M metagenome (GOLD analysis project Ga0181401, IMG submission 130130) | Marine viral communities from the oligotrophic San Pedro Time Series (SPOT) site, San Pedro Channel, CA, USA - 24 SPOT_SRF_2011-07-20 | ecosystem: Environmental > Aquatic > Marine > Strait...
GGTGTATTTAAACATAGATCAGAAACAAGCGAAACAGTAAGTAAGAACGAAGTAGATTATTTAGTAGATAAAGCTCGTGAATTTATGGAATATTATTCGAGACGTTTCATTGATTTTATGTCATTTAATCAATCAGATTATCCCGAATACACAAGTAATACAAATGACGACATTTATCCTGACTATGATGCATTATTTAATGGCTGGGTATTATGAGATATAAACCAAAACAAAAAAATATAGAAAAACTGAAAACGTTTTTAAAGAAACAAGAAATTAAAAATAAAAAATATGGCAAGTCTATTTAACACAAGAATATCAGATACTTATTCAGGTTTAATCAAAACTATTGATAATGCTGCTTTAACTTCAAGTTTAAAAGAGCTAACAGACGGTACAGGATTAGCAAGTGGGGTATTTATGAACACAGCAGGAGATTTTAAAGTTACTGCTATATTAGAATTTGGCTCTTTAAAAGATACAGGCGAAAATATAATTATAAGCAAGTTTGTAGATGCTGCAGATGGCGTTTTAAACAACGATAACGATACCTCTATGCCAACGACTGCTGCTATTATAGATTATGTACAAGGTCACGTTACATTGCAAGATTTAGACTTTGAAGGAGATACTGGTAATGGTTCTGTAGATTTAGATAGCCAATTATTAGACATTGCTGGAACTGCAAACGAAATAACAACAGTAGCATTAAATCAAAAACTTACTATTTCTTTAAATTCAAGTGGTGTTGTTTTACCTAATGGTTCAACTGCAACTACACAAAGTGCTGGAGATAATTCTACAAAAATAGCTACAACATCTTATGTAGATACTTTAGATGCTGCGTCTGATTTAGACTTTAGTGGAGATAGTGGAACAGGAGATGTAAACCTAAATACTCAAACATTTGCAATAACAGGAACAACTAACCAAATAACAACTGCAGCTTCGGGTCAAGGATTAAGTTTAAGTTTACCTGCAACAGTACATAGAGACTTACAAGGAAACGTAACGGGTAACGTTACAGGAGACTTAACAGGTAATGTAACTGCAGCATCTGTATTAGCTAATGGTGTTACTGCAACAACACAAGCATCAAGTGACGATTCAACAAAAGTAGCGACAACTGCTTATGTAAAAGGTTTAAACAATGCAAGTGATTTAGATTTTACAACTGATTCAGGAAGTGGTGCAGTAGTTTTAAATTCAGAAACGTTTAGTGTTTTAGGAACAACTAATGAAATAGAAACATCAGGTTCTGGTCAAGCAGTAACAATAGGTTTACCAAGTACAGTAAATGTTAATGTAACTGGTAATCTTACAGGAAATGTTACTGGAAACGTGACAGGGAGTGTTACTGGAAATGTAACTGGAGATTTAACAGGAAACGCAGATACAGCTACTGCTTGGGAAACTGCAAGGGATTTATCTTTAACAGGTCAAGCAACTGGTACTATTTCAAGTGTAGACGGAACAGGAAATGTAAGTGGTGCAGTAACGTTAGACAATAATTCAGTAACAAGTAAAGTATTAACAGGATTAACTTCTCCTTCTGCAAGTTCTGTTTTAGCAACAGATACAATAGTTGAAGGTTTTGGAAAACTACAATCACAAGTAAACGGATTAGCAGGTGGATTAAGATTTATGGGAGATTGGAATGCAACGACTAATTCTCCAGTATTAAGTTCTGGGGGTGGAGAAGCTGCAAACGGAACAACAACTTCAACAACAGCAAATAAATTAATAGATAGTTCGGCAAGTTTTACAAGTACAGTAACGGTAGGAGATCAAGTAGTAAATCAAGTAGACGGACAAACTGCATTAGTTTCAAACGTAGATAGTGATACAACACTTTCTTTAAGTGCAGACATAATGTTAACAGGAGAAGCCTATACAATAGACAATAGTCCTTTTATAACACAAGGTCATTATTATGTTGTAAGTGTTGGAGGTACTACTACATTAAATGGTATATCTAACTGGACTGTAGGAGACTGGGTTATAGCTGGTGCAAACAATCAATGGACTAAATTAGATCATTCACAAGTAGACGGAACAGGAACAACAGGTAACTTAACTAAATGGTCAGCAACACAAGTAATAGCAGATTCAATAGTTTCAGAATCAGGAACAGCAATTACAGTAGATGGTTCTTTGGCAACAAATAGTTTTTTAAGTTCAACAGGTAACTTTGCAGTAAATACAGATAAATTTACAATAGCTGCTTCAAGTGGAAATACTGCCTTTACAGGAGATTTAGCAATAAACACAAATAAGTTTACAGTAAATGCTACAAGTGGAAATACTTTAGTTGCAGGAGATGTAACTTTGCCAAGTGGCTATTTAAATGTTACAACTGATGGAAGTGTAGCTTATGGTTTAATAATTAATTCAGCAGACCAATCACATTCAAGAATAAGAATAAATAATACAGGTAGTGGAGGTAATGCGTGGAGTATAATGTCAGGAACTTCTGGAGTTAGTAATGATGGTTTTGCAATTAGAAATGAAACTACAACAACTACTGCATTACAATTTACAAATACTGGAGCAGCAACTTTTGCAGGAAATTTAACAGTAGGAAGAAATATAGATTTATCAAGTACAGATTACTCTTATATTCAAGGTACTCATACAGGGGCTTCTGATGGCGAATATGTTATGAGAACTTTTGGATATGGAGATTCTACTTTTTATGGTTCTTTTGATATATTAAGACACGATACTGATGATGGTGAATTAAGATTAAGACAACGTATTGCGGGTACTGCAACTGACGTTTTATCAATAGTAGATGGAAACTCAACTTTTGCAGGAGATGTAATTCAAAGTGGTGCTTCTAAAAGTTTGAAGTATTGGAGGAGGTTATGGACTGATGCTAATAATGATTGGGGTTTAAATAATAATGCAGGTTCAGGTGTAATTTCTGTATCAGGTATGGGCACACCTTCTACAAGTATTACATCTTTTGCAGGTTTAATAGATGCAGGAGGTAGAATTAAGTTAAGCGGAGGAAATACAGACCAATATTTTGTTGAGGGTGCAAGGAATGGTATAGGTGTAACATATAGGGTATATGATAATGCAAACAATATTTATAACGATGCATATAGTAGTTATGTTGTAAGGGTTAATCAACTTGGTGGAAGTGGCGGTGGTTTTTTCTTTTCTGGTGGAGACTTTAATTTAACAACTACAAATGTTCATATTAATGGTGGAACAAACTATAATGATAAAAGTAATCTTAATTTGTCTAATGGTAGGACTGTAATACAGTCTGATATTGTTGATGGAACAGCAAATGGCGATACATCTTTAAGTTTCCAAACTCGTAAAAATGGTGGTACTGCAACAGCTATGTTTATTGATGAGTTTAGAAACGTAGGAATAGGAACTGATGACCCTAATTCTACTTTAAGTTTAGAAAACAGCCAATCTACTGCTGCTAATAATACTACAACTGGTTCAATATTTGAAGCTGCAAGTCCTAATTCAGGAATATTTATGCGTAACAGAGGAGCTTCAGCAGGAATTGGTGGTTCAAATTATTCTACACAATTATTTACAGATTCAGGAGCAGGTAATTTCGAAATTTATAATATTGCTTCAACTTCTGACCTTGTTTTTGGCACAAATGCAACAGAAAAATTGCGTATAGAATCAAGTGGGCGTATAAAAGTACCAGGAGTAAATTATGACCCTACAAGTGCAGGAGGTAATGATACAGGAGGTTTATTTTTAGTTGGAGATACTTTAGGAGACGGTAATTTTACCGCAGGAATTGGGTTTGCTATGGGAACAGGTACGGCTACTATATCTGGTTATCAAAATGGTACTGACTCAGATAGAATTGGTTTATCGTTTCACACTCACGGTTCTGGAACAGGAAGTGCAGCTGCAAATGAATCTATGCGTATTACAAGTGGGGGGGATTTTATATTTAATACAGGTTCTACATCTACACAAACATATCCAACTCAAGGGTCAAATCAAGTCCACGCTTCAGGTTCTACTTATTTTTCAATAGGACACATTACAGGTTCTTCAAGTGGAAATTTATATATAGGTTTTGGATATAATGGGGGTGCTATTGGTTCTATAACACAAAACGGAACAACAGGAGTTGCATATAACACATCTTCTGATTACAGATTAAAAGAAGATTTACAGGACTTTGCAGGATTAGATATGGTTTCTAAAATACCTGTTTATGACTTTAAATGGAAAACAGATGAAAGCAGAAGTTATGGAGTTATGGCTCACGAACTTCAAGAAATTCTACCTTTAGCAGTAACAGGAGAAAAAGATGCAGAAAAAATGCAGTCTGTGGATTATTCTAAAATAGTTCCTTTATTAGTAAAATCAATACAAGAACTAACAGCAAAAGTAGACAAATTGGAACAAGAATGTAAATGTAAAAATTAGTATATTTGAATTTAATCATAAATTTAATAAAATGTCAAAAATTACAAAAGAAGAATTAAAAGAATTACAAGAACAACAAGGTAAGCTAAATGCTATTAAGCACGACATAGGATTGTTAAGTACACAAATCCATAGCTTAAACCATATGTACGCTAATGAAATTTCTAAACAAGAAGAATTAAAGAAATCATTAGAAGAAAAATATGGTAAAATAAACATAGACCTAAAGGATGGGTCATATGAAGAAATCAAAGAAGATAAATAATGAGTTTACAGGATATGAAATTGTATGCAATTAATTTTTTAGCTTTCACGTTGAGTTTCACAAATATTGATATGGTGTTAAAAATAATACTACTTACAGTTACAATCCTGTACACAACTCACAAATGGTATTTAATGTATGAAGAAAATAAGCGAAAACATAAGCTATAAGGAAGCAGTACGTTCCGAAACAGCAAAACGTTTAGGTATATCAAATAAACCTAAAAAAGAACATATTGAAAATATGGAGTTAATAGCAGAAAAAATCTTTCAGCCATTAAGAGAATGGGTAGATCATCCTATAAGAATTAACAGCTTTTATAGATCAGAAGAATTAAATTCAAGAATTGGTGGTGCTATTTCATCTGCTCATAAAGACGGTTTAGCTATTGATTTAGATTCTTTAGGTAACAAAACTAATTTAGAAATGCTACACTACATAAAAGACAATCTTGACTTTGATATTTTAATTAATGAATATCCTAATGAAGAAGGCGAACCTAAATGGATTCACGTTAGTTGGAATAAAAAGAAAAACAGAAAACAAGTTTTAGAAATAAAACGCAAAGGCAGATACTACACTTATACAGGCGAATGTAAAAGCTGTAAATGAAAAAAGTAGAATTTGCTATAATTGAAAGATTTGCTCTTGGCATATTAATTGGTTTTAGTTATTTGCCAGAAGATGAGCATACTGACTTTACAGAGTTAAACATTTATGTAGTATTTATAGTATTACATTTTAAATTTTATAATAATGCCGATACCTAAAAAAAAGCAAGGAGAACAACAAAAGAATTTTATGATGCGTTGTGTTCCAGAACTTATGAAATACCACGATAAAGACCAAGCAATAGCAATGTGTTATGATGCTTTTAAGGGTTCGGTAGAATTAGAATCATATAATGACTACCCACAAGGTGCAGTAAACAACGCTAAACGTGCTTTAAAATGGGTAGAAAAAAATGGATGGGGTTCTTGTGGAGAAGCAACAGGAAAAAAAAGAGCATCACAAATAGCAAAAAAACAAAACATAACAAGAGATACTATAGCAAGAATGGCATCATTTAAAAGACATCAACAACATAAAGATGTACCATACACAGAAGGGTGTGGGGGTCTTATGTGGGATGCTTGGGGTGGTTCTGCTGGTATTAACTGGGCAATAAACAAACTCAAACAAATAGACAAATAAATGGCAACAAAGATTAGTGAAGATACTAACGTACAATTAGATTTAAAAACTATTGCAATGATTGTAGGAGGTGCAGTATCTCTTGCAAGTATGTGGTTTACATTACAAGGCGAAATATCTGATTTACAAAATAAGATAGATTCTTTTAGTGGAGATGAATTTGTACAAAGAATGGAGTTTCAGCTTAAAGACGAATTAATACGTTCTAACGTTATACAAATAGATAACCTCACAAAAAATTTAAAAGAGGATATACAAGAAAATAAAGAATCAATTAAAGATTTAGAAATTAAAGTATTTAGAAGATGAAACATTTACTATATGTTCTTTTTGTATTATTGGTGTGTTCTTTAAATGCACAAGAAACAACCGTTCTACAAATTAATGCAAAATGGAATTATAAAAACAATTATGATTTATCAAGCATAAAAAATGCTGTAATTAAATTTAGTTATTTAAAAGACCAACCAGCAGACATAAGAAAAAACATAACAGCAGTTCCAGTAATTGCTATAATAGATAAAAATGGTAAAGTTAGAATGCAGTATGTAGCTGACCTATCATTTAAAATACAAGCTACAAAACAACAAATACAAGAAACAGTTAACATTATATCAAAAGAATAATTATGGAATTTATAAAACATCTTTTTGGTTTATGTGGCGAAAGTCATCTAAACATTTTTACAATAATAATAACACTAATTATATTAAAAATAAGTTATGAAAAATATTTTAGCAAAACTATTTGGAGGAGCAGGAGGTAGTATAGCAGAAAAAATATCTGGTATTATAGACAAACATACTTTTAGTAAAGTTGAAAAAGCTCAATTTGAAAAAGAGATGGAGGAGATATTTATAAAAGCTGAACTTGATTTAGAAAAAGAAATAACAAATCGTCACGCTGCAGATATGGCTTCTGATAGTTTCTTGTCAAAGAATATACGCCCTATGCTTACTATATTTTCTTTAGTTCTATATACTCTATTTGCTTTAATAGACGGTAACATAGGAGAATTTAACATAGCTAATCAGTATGTAGACTTGCTTGGTCAGATAGTTATAATGAGTTTAGGGTTTTACTTTACATCAAGAGGTATAGAAAAAACAGCAAAGATCATTAAGAAATAATGGCTAAAGGAATTAATATAAACACATATAAGAGCAAATCAAAGAAGCGTAAAGGAATACACGCTAAAAGTAAAATGAGTGCCTTAAAAAGCTCTAAAAACTATTTTAAGAAATATAAAGGTCAAGGTAAATAATATTTTTATATATTTGTTTGGCTTATAGCAAAACTTGCACAACCTAATAAAGATGGACGGTGCTTGGAACAGGTAATTAAATTATTTCTTTTTTGTAGGCTTTTTTCTTTCTTTTTCTTTTTGTCCTTTTTCTTTTTCTTTCTTTTTAGTTATTATGAATTGTATAAAATGTAAATACAAAATGCTATATTTAGGTAGTAATCAAAATGGTTATTATTACTTGTGTAGTAAATGCAATAACGTTATACCTACAAATGAAAAAATTAACAAGAAGTAAACTAATTAAAAAACTTGACAAAGTATTTAGTTTATATATTAGACAACGTTATGCTAAAAACGAAATAGCTCAATGCTTTACTTGTGGCAAAAAAAATCATTGGAAAAAATTACAATGTGGTCATTTTCAAAGTCGTAAATATTATTCTACTCGTTGGGATAAAATAAATTGTCAAGTACAATGTGCAAAATGCAATGTCTTTAATTATGGAGAATCTTATGTGTTTGGTAAAAATCTTGATATGGAATTTGGAGAAGGGTGTGCTGAATCACTTTATTTAAAAGCAAAACAAATAACTAAATTCTCCACACCTGAAATTCACGAGTTAATAAATCGTTATAATATGTTAATAAAAGAGTTAAACTAATTTTTATATTTATAGTGTTCTGTTACATTTGTCTTGTATAAAAGAGGGTTAATTTATTTTAGCCCTTTTTTTTTGCTTATTTATTAAAAAAATTGTTTATATTTATAATTCATTTAAAATTATATATATGACTAAAAACAGAACCATACCCTATGAACAACACTATGTTCAGGTAGGATTTTACCAAAACTTTATTAAAAACAAAGAACAAGAAATCAAAAAGTTAAAAAAGAACAATGATTTACTTGAACAAGAAAATGAAGTTTTAAAAGCTAAACTCGAAGTTGAACATTCTAATAACTTAATGAGATTATGAACAAAGAAAAATTAGCAGAACTTTATCACAAGTACGAGTTATCTAAAGATGACTTTTTTAAACATCAACATTACACAATAATTACAAGACAAGGAATCGACAAGATTCAAGCTATAGAACAAATCTCTATAGACTATGAAGTAATTAAATGTGAAACTAACTTTGCAGTATTTAAAGCAATAGCCACAAAAAACAATAAAAAGATTATAACTTTTGGTTCTGCTTTAAAAGGTGCATCGTATAACGAAGGTAATTGTCAAAGCTGGTATGTCGCTGAAATGGCAGAAAAAAGAGCTATGTCAAGAGCTGTACTAAAACTAACAGGGTTTTATGAACTTGGAGTTTTTGGAGAAGATGAATCAGATTCTTTCAAAAAGAAAACTACAAAAGAAGAATTAATAAATAAAATTAAAAACAATGGCTGACAAAATATATAAAGAAAAAGATCATCATCCATTTGAGAATCAAATATTTAATCACTATAGAAAACAAGCTAAAGAAATAAATGAAGCTATAGTTTTATTAACGGAACATAACTATACAGTTATTGACCATCAAGGAAAATGGATTACAAAAGAAAACATTAATTAAAATCAATAAATTATGAGTGCAATTATCAATGCGAGTATTAGGGTAGATAAATTACCTAAAGAAAAATTTATCAAAGGTAAAGATGGTGCAGTTTATTATAACTTAACCATTTCAGTAAATGACGATACAAGATACGGTAACAACGTGGCTTTAATGGATTCTCAAACAAAAGAAGAAAGAGATGCCAAAGTACAAAGAAACTATCTTGGTAACGGTAAAGTAGTATGGACTAACGACATTATTAAGTTAGCTGCAAGAGAACAAGAGAATACTACAGCTCCAGTATCTAATGATCTACCATTTTAAGAAAACAAAATAAAATTTATTTTTTTGAAGGGGTTTTAAACGACCCCTTTTTTTTATATATTTATATAAATGCAATTAAGATTAGACGAACAACAAACAGTACAATATCTTGCAATGCAATCAATAGAAGAAGATTGTACAATAGATGTAAATGAAAAATTAGAATATCCTCCAGTAGCATTGTCTTTTGGAGAAACATTAATAAAAGGAAGAAATAAAGATATGCTTTTACCAATACCCTTAGGAACTTATGGGAACTTTAGTTTTATACAAGCTCCTCCAAAGACTAAAAAGACATTCTTTATATCATTACTTGCATCAGTTTACTTATCAGACCAAAATCATTTCGGAGGTAATTTAAAAGGACATAGACAAGGCAAAGAGTTAATACACATAGATACAGAACAAGGTCGGTGGCATTGTCAAAGAGTATTTAAAAGAATTGCTGAAATGGCGGGAACATCAGACAACTACTTGACTTATGGTTTAAGAACTATTGGTTATAAAGACAGAATTGAATTTATAGATTATTGTTTAGAACATAAAGCTAAAAATGCTGGTTTACTTATTGTAGATGGTATTGCAGACTTATGTGCAGACGTTAATAACATTGAAGAATCTAATGCTTGTGTTCAAAGACTTATGGAATGGTCATCTAAATATAACATACATATTATGTGCGTGATACATTCTAACTTTGGAAGTGATAAACCTACAGGTCATCTTGGAAGTTTTTTAGAAAAAAAAGCAGAACTACAAATACAATTAGAAGCAAACACAGTTAATAAAGAATGGATAACAGTTAAATGCAAAAGAAGCAGAGGTTATGCGTTTGAGACATTTAGTTTTAAGGTAAATGAAATGGAACTACCTGAAATCATTGGGGATTTATATGACCCTTTGGAAAACTAAATTATGAAAAACTACTTATCGGACATCTATAAAAAGCATCAAGTATGGATTGACATTGTTTGCTCCTTTGGCTGTAACAAAGAAACAGCAGAAGATATTACACAAGAAATGTACATTAAAATTCAAAAAAGAATAAACAAAGGATTAGATATTGATTTTGGAGATGACTATAATTATTACTATATTTTTAAAACATTAAAATCTTTGTTCCTTGATTTAAAACGCAAAGAAGCTAAAGTCAATACGTTATCTATAGACAATATGAGGGATTTTTTAGCAGACTTTGATGCAGCTAATTATGAAGAAGTCTATGCTACAATACAAAATGAACTAAACAATATGTATTGGTATGATAAAAAGATATTTGAGATCATAGAAGGTGGCGAAAGTATAGCCCAGCTTTCAAGAAAGTCTGGCATACCTTACTACTCACTTTATAATACTTATAAGAAAGTAAAAGAAAAACTAAAAAAATTATTATGAATAGTAATGAAGTTTTTTATAATGATTTGAAAATAGGGAAATATTATGAAAAAATAATATTAGAAAAAATTAAAATTAAATATCCAAAAGCATACATACAGAAAGGATACTGTAAAGACTGGGATATATTCATTCCTGAACTTAATTTTGGAGTTGAAGTTAAATCAGATAAAAAAAGTTTACATACAGGCAACATAGTCATAGAAATACAATTTAATAATAAACCATCTGCTTTGTCAACAACTAAATCTAAATACTGGGTAATATATGACGGACTTAAATATAATTGGTTTCTTGTAGATAACATAAAAAAATGTATTAAAGAAAATAATTTATATTATCGTGAGTTTATAGGCAGAGGAGATACGCATTATAAAAAAGCATATTTAATAAAAAAAACATTATTATATAAATATAAAACTATATGAGACTTGGAGACATAGTATTCTACATCACAAAATATACAGGCATCAAATGGCTTGTAGACAAATATCATAGCTATATGGGAACTGAATGTAATTGCGACAAAAGACGTAAAGACTGGAATGAAATAAAAATAAAAAGATGGTAAAATTTAATAAATATGATTTCAAAGACTGGGAAAAATTTAGGCTTTCAAAAAAATCAACTATTAGTCGTGAAGAATTTAAAATGGTATGTCAGTTCCACGCAACCTATTACGATCATAAATACTTCGAACCTTGTACCTGTAACCCCAAACTAATAAATAAATGGATTAGTGAATTAAATATTGTTTGGAACAATGGGAATTGAAACAATAAAGAAGTTTGAAAAAGTATTAGTTGCTTTCTTAAATATGGATGGCTGGGATTTAGAATGGACTGGAGATGGTTTTAAACATTATGACGCTTGTGGATTCACACCTAAAGGAAATCCTTGTGTTATAGAAATGAAATTTAGAAACAAATACTATGAAGAAAAAATGTTAGAAAAATATAAATATGATGCATTAATGAAAATGGATAAAAAAGTGGTCAAGCTATATTTCGTTAATGACCCTAAAGGTAATTATCTATACTGGTTAAATGCATTAGAACTTCCAGAACCAGTAGATATGTACTGTCCTGATACTACACTATGGACTAAAAAAAGATTACTTAAACCTGTTTACTTACTCAAAGAAAATCAAGCCACAAGAATTAATCTTAACGAACCTTATTAAATATTTTGTTTATATCGTTTAATTAAGTATTTTTATTAAATGATATTGTTAATAGACGCAGACAGCTTAATTTTCGCAAGTTGTTACAGAACAAGAAATGAAGAAAACCAAGACCCTTACTATAGAGACATAGAAGATTCTATTGTAAAGTTTGATGAACAGTTTATGAAGATTGTAAATGATCTTGAAGAAAAATACGAAATAGACAAAGTGATTACATTTAATGGAAGCAAAGGAAACTTTAGAAAAATACTAACACCAGTATATAAAGCAAACAGAAAAAAACAAGAGTTACCTCCATTACTACACGATATGCACCAATACGTTAAAGATACATACGACAGTAAATTTGTATATGGATTAGAAACTGATGATCTTGTAGCTAAATACTGGCAAACACTATCAAATGAATTTGGAAGGGATAATGTAATGATTGTAAGCATAGACAAGGATTATAAACAATTCCCTTGTTTAATGTATAACTATCACTATAAACATAGAGTAGTATTAGACATAAGTGAACAGGAAGCATTATACAACTTTTATGAACAAATGATAGTAGGAGATACAGCAGACAACGTAAACTACTTTAAAGGTAAAGGTAAAAAGTTTGCAGAAAAATATTTTCAAGATTGCAAAAGTAAATATCAATACACTAAAAGACTATACGAATTATTTAAACAAGAATACAAAGGTAAGGCAAGACAGAAATACGCAGAATGTTATAACCTATTAAAATTAAGAAATGATTAAAGAAAACAAATGGTTTGTTCAAAACGAGATAGCAGAAAAAGTAATAGAACTATCAGGTATTAATATTTTTGAAAGATCAAGAAAAAGAGAAGTAGTAGAAATGAGATCGTTATTCTTCTACATATTAAAAAACAAATTAGATATGGGATTGACTGAAATGTCAAGATACTTTGAAGATAGTGCTTCAAGTATAAACCACGCTACTATTATATGGGCATTAAAAAACTATGAACTATATAAGTCTACAAATAAAAGAATACAAGAAATAGAAGAAATGATTATTCTAAAAACTTCTATGAATATAAAAGGAATAAACAGGGAAACTTATTTAGAACTTAAATGTAAAGAACTTGAAGCAGAAATAGAAAGACTAAATACAAAACCAAATGAATCTAAAATAATAGACTTAATAAATCAAGTTCCAAAAGCAAGAGAAGGAGAATTTATTACAAGAATTGAATTAATGATTAAGGGGTGGGAATGGCAGTATAGAGATAGCACAACAGCTTATGCAGGGGAATAAACTAAAAGAACAATCCTTATTAAAAGTTCAATCTAAAATATGGGAACAAAAAAGATTGATAAAAGAATTAGAAGATGACATTGAAAAAGATAATGACATTGAATTTGAAATAGTAGAATTACAATTTAACAATGCTATTAATCAATTAGAGATATACGAATACATAAAAAAAGCAATACAGAACTATGAAAATATATAACCAAGATTGTTTATATAAACTCAAAGAGTTAGATGACAGTTCAGTAGATAGTATTGTTACTGACCCTCCTTATGGTTTATCTTTTATGGGCAAGAAATGGGATTATGATGTTCCAAGTGTAGAAATTTGGGTAGAGTGTTTAAGAGTTCTAAAACCAGGTGGACATCTTTTAGCGTTTGCAGGTTCAAGAACTTATCATAGAATGGCAGTTAGAATTGAAGATGCAGGGTTTGAAATTAGAGATCAGATAATGTGGGTTTATGGTAGTGGGTTTCCTAAATCACACAACATAGGTAAAGCAGTAGATAAACAAGGTGGCAATTTACTTGGTAAAGAAGTTGCTGACCTTGTAAAGAAAAAAAGATTAGAAATAGGTTTATCTACTATACAATTAGCTGAACTTGGTAAATTTTATGGAAAAACAAATCACGGAGGCTCTGTATCTAATTGGGAAACTGGTAGGGGTCGTATAACACCAGAACAATTTAATAAACTTATAGAAATATTAAATTTAGAAAACAATCCTATTATTGAAACTAAACGAGAAGTTATTGGCAAACAAACAAACGATGACAATTTTAGATTTTATTCTTCAGGTCGTTATCAATGGAATACAGAAGGACAAAAAAGAAAAGAAAGTATAGACATAACAAAAGGCAATTCAGAATGGGAAGGCTGGGGAACTGCACTCAAACCTGCACACGAACCTATTGTTATGGCAAGAAAACCTTTTAAAGGAACAGTAGTTAATAATGTATTAGAATGGGGAACTGGTGGAATAAACATAGATGCGAGTAGAATAGGTACAGAAAAGCTAACTAATAAAGGTATGTCATCATTAGGTGTTATGCACGATGATAATTGGAAATCAAAAAAAGTTGAAAACGAAGTAGAAGGCAGATTTCCTGCAAACATAATCTTTGATGAAGAAGCAGGTGAAATCCTTGATGAACAAAGTGGAATATCAAAGAGTGGCAAATCAAGAGGTTTAACTCCAACAAAAGCGAGAAGTTGGAAAAATAGTAGTATTCAAGGAATAAATAGAATAGATCACGATGACAAAGGTGGAGCTTCACGTTTCTTCTATTGCCCTAAAACTTCAAAGAAAGATAGAAATGAAGGGTTAGATGAGTTTGAAACAAAACAAACTGTAGGAGGTGGAGGTGGAATTGGTAATTATGAAAATGATGTAAATTCTTCAAGTGGCAAGTACGGTAGTGAAAAAGCACCGAGTAAGAATAATCATCCAACTGTAAAACCAACTGATTTAATGTTATATCTTATTAGGTTAGTAACTCCTGAAAGAGGAACAACACTTGATCCTTTTATGGGTTCTGGTTCAACAGGCAAAGCTGCAGTAAGAGGTGGGTTTGATTTTATAGGTATTGAAAGAGAAAAAGAATATATTGAAATAGCAAAAGCAAGAATTAAATATGAACAAGAAAAACAAAAACCTGATTCACAAATAAAATTATTTTAATTATGACTAAACACGAATTTGAAGAAACAAAAAAATATCTATTGGACATTTGTCAACAAATAATGGATGTAAAACAACCTGAATACACACAAAAGAATTTAGATATACTACACAACTTTAAATGTTCTGCTGAATTTATAGGCATAGAACCTATGGAGGTATGGGCTGTATTTTTTAATAAACACATACAATCAATACTTGCACACGCTGGAGACCCTACTATGCATCAAGCAGAACCATTAGAAACAAGATATGCAGATGCTATTAACTATTTATTATTAGGCTTTAGCTTATTACAAGACAGACCAAAAAAAGACATCATTTCAGGAACAGAATGATATACAATGAAGATTGTTTAGTAGCTATGAAAGAAATACCTGATTATAGTATAGATGCTATTATAACAGACCCTCCTTATGGAACTACAGATTGTAAGTGGGATAGTGTAATAGACTTTGAGTTAATGTGGGAACAACTTAATAGAATTATAAAACCAAATGGTGCAACAGTTTTATTTGGAAGTGAGCCTTTTAGTTCTGCTTTGAGAATGAGTAATATTAAGAATTATAAGTATGATTGGATATGGATTAAAAACAGACCTACAGGAACTATGTTGGCAAAAAGACAACCTATGAGAAATGTAGAGAATATTTTAGTTTTCTATAAATCACAACCAAAATATAATAGGCAAATGATAAAAAGAACACCAGAAGAATTTAAAAAATCTTATAGGAAAAATAATTCTGAATCTAAAAATGGCGAACAAATGACATACAGAAAAACCCCTTTAATAAGACAAAGCAAAGATAGGCAATGGTATAAACCTCCAATTCAAACTTTATATTATAATTCTGATTCAAAAAGGAATGGTAAAAGTCATCCAACACAAAAACCAGTTGCATTAATGGAATATCTAATAAAAACATACACTAACGAAAACGAAACTGTATTAGATTTTACAATGGGTTCTGGAACTACAGGCGTGGCTTGTTTAAATACAAATAGAAAATTTATAGGAATTGAAAATAACAAAGAATACTTTGAAGCTGCAGTAAAAAGAATACAACAACATAAGGCACAAAAAAGATTATTTTAAAATAAGTTAAAAATTACGTTATATAGATATATAGAATTAATTAATTAATATTTTATTAATTGTGGATAATAGAAAAAACAATGGAGGACATTCGACAAAAGGCTTTGCAGGGAGACCTAAAAAAGCAGACGAACTAAAGCTGATTGAAAAACTTGATGCCTTAATAGATAATGATGAAGTAATTAAAACTTTAGGTAAACAAATACTAAAAGGAGACAGTAGAGCTATGAATCTATATTTCGGTTATAGATATGGCAAACCTAAAGAATCTGTAGACATATCTTCAAGTGATGGCTTTAATGTAAACTTTAGAGACCTAATCAAATTTAAGTGATTGAAATAAATAAAAAGTATGCTCCTATTGCTGAATCAGACGGGAGGTACTTTATTGTAACTGGAGGACGTGGGTCTGGTAAATCATTCTCCATAAATCTCTTATTAGTTCTTTTAACTTATGAAGCTGGGCATACTATACTGTTTACTCGTTACACTTTATCTTCTACTTATATTTCTATTATTCCTGAATTTATTGAAAAACTTGAATTGCTTAAAATCTTTGATGACTTTTATATCACAAAAGATGAAATAAGAAATAAGCGTTCTGGGAGCAAGATAATCTTTAAGGGTATCAAAACATCAAGTGGAGATCAAACAGCTAATCTAAAGTCATTACAAGGGGTTACAACCTTTGTATTAGACGAGGCAGAAGAACTTACTAATGAAGATACATTTGACAAGATAGATTTATCAGTCAGACAACAAGGCAAACATAATAGAGTGATACTAATACTAAATCCTACAACTAAAGAACATTGGATATATAAAAGATTCTTTGAAGATAAAGGAATACAAGAAAGTGTAAACACTTCAAAAGATAATGTTACCTATATACATACAACTTATTTAGACAATCTTCAAAACCTTTCAGAAAGTTACATAAACCAAATAGACAACATAAAGAAACGCAGACCACAAAAGTATAAACATCAAATGCTTGGTGGCTGGTTAAATAAAGCAGAAGGCGTAATATTTACCAACTGGTCAATAGGAGAATTTAAAAAAGTAGGTATAAGCGTTTTTGGTCAAGACTTTGGAATGAATGACCCAAACACATTAATAGAAACTAATATAGATACTGCTAATAAGATTATTTATTTAAAAGAATGTTTTTACTTGCCTAAACTAACAACAAGCGAAATAGCACGTTTAAATATGAAACACGCAGTAGACAATCTAATAGTAGGCGATTCAGCAGAAAAAAGATTAATCTATGAATTAAAACAGAAATGTAATATAGTAGCTTCAATAAAAGGAGCTGGTTCTATTACTTATGGAATATCATTATTACAGGACTATGATTTAATAGTAGACGAACAAAGTATTAATTTAATAAAAGAACTTAACAACTACAGTTGGCTTGAGAAGAAATCTAAAACACCAATAGACAAATGGAATCATTGTTTAGATGCAATTAGATATGCAGTAAGTTACCAACTACAAAATCCTAACAGGGGTAAATATTATATACAATGATATGGAATGTAAAAAATGTAAACAGACAATGACAATATATTCAGGTAAAGACAATAAGGACTACTACTACTGTAGGGAGTGTGATATTATAGAGTTTGAATAAACTTTATTAACAAGTTTGTTATTTATTTTGTATATTGCATATATGATATACGATATACCAAATTTTACAGACAAACAACTTCAAGGAGAACTTAGGTCAACTATCAAATATGCTCAAGCATTATTAGAGGAGATTGATAAAAGGGAAAAAGAGAAGTAAAATAAGTTATTAAATATTTTGTTAATTAAACAAATAGTTATATATTGCAGTATAATTGCAATGAAGCAGTTATATAAACAAACATAACAAATGACAATAAATAAAATAACAATCGAAGATAAGTTTAAACTTATAAACATAGAAGCAACATTAAAAATGTTGTTAGTACATTCAGACCTGCCTAAATATCAGAAAGACTGGGTGGCAGAATCTTATAAAAACATTTTAGATTTTAAACATCAAAACGATATATTATGAAAAAAAGACAGTATAGATCAAATCAAGGGCGTAATCCTAAAAGGGAAGAAGCTATGTTTAATGCAATCAAAGTAGCATTTGTATTATTAGTTATTGCTACTATTGTAAATTTAATTTTATTATAATGAAATACTATTACGAAGATAACGGAAACAGAAGATATTACATTGCAAAGAAAATATCTAAAAAACAAAACAAAGAAACATTTTTAAAAATTGCAGGTTATGCAGCTATTGGCTGGGCAGTATTTTATATTGCATTGTTTTTTTTCTTACATTTGTTAGAAATGGCAGTATGAGAAACAAAATACAGAACATACAAGATTTAGAATACAGCAACAATCAAATATTAATTGGAGAATTAATTAAAAAGTGGTTAAAGGCAAAACCTAAAAACAAAGAGATTCTAAAATTAAGAGATGCGTTTATTGATAATTCAATTTATGTTGCAGGTTTACAGAATGATCTTACAGCTTCTAAAATGGCTAATAGTGAATATAGAGAAAGAATGAATGAAGCCTTGTATGATTTAGAATTAATAAAAGAAGAAAATAAATATTATAGTGAGTGACTATATAATTGAGTTGTTTTGTTTGGAAAAAGGGTGTTAGAAATAGCACCTTTTTTTTTATACTAAAATCCTACTTTAATTACGTTATATAAGTATGAAAGCTAATATAAACGTTCCTAACGAACTTAATGAGATTACACTAAAGCAATATCAAAGGTTCTTAAAAGCTCAAGACAAAGCAAAGGATAATAACTTCATACAGACTAAAATGATTGAGATATTTTGTAGGGTAAAACCTCAAGATGCTCTTAACATAAGATTGTCAGATGCAGAACGTATCACAAGAATAATATCAGATATGTTTGAACAGAAGCCTGATTTAGTACAGTCCTTCTGGCTTAACAATGTAGAGTATGGTTTTGTTCCTGATCTTGATGAAATTACATTAGGAGAATATATTGACCTTGATACTTATATGGGAGACTGGGATAATATAGAAATAGCAATGAATGTATTATACAGACCTATCAAACAGAAACTTGGAAACAAGTATTTAATAGAGGACTATGACCCCGATAAAAAGGACAGAATTACTACAATGCCTATGGATGCTGTATTCGGTTCTATACTTTTTTTTTATCGTTTAGGGATAGAATTATCGAAAACTATGATGAATTATTTGGAGAACAAGGAGGAGAAACAACTTCTGGACGTGCTGGATTTGCAAAAAAGTGGGGATGGTATTCGAGCCTTTACGGACTCGCTGGAGGAGATATTACAAGATTTGAAGATATCACAAAATTAGAAATGCATAAGTGTTTAATGATGTTAGCATTTATGAAAGATAAAAACGAATTAGAATCGAAACAAATAAAAAGTAAGTTTAAATGAGCCAACAAGGAATAAGGGGATTTTACCAATTAACTGAAACAATAAAAGACCAGCTTTTAGCTGACATAAATTGTAATACAGTAACTACAGGAGACCTATATGATGTTAACCTTAACAAGCAAGACATATTCCCTCTTGCTCACATTATAGTCAACAACGTAACACAAGAAGAACAAACACTTACGTTTAACATAAGCATTCTTGCAATGGATATTGTAGATCAATCTAAATTACCAACAGAAGATAGATTTATAGGAAACAATAATGAACAAGATATACTTAACACACAATTAGCAGTATTAAATAAAGTAATACAAGTTTTAAGAATGGGTACTTTATACAAAGACCAGTATCAATTAGATAGTCCAGTAAATTGTGAACCATTTTATGATAGGTTTGAAAACCAATTAGCTGGGTGGACTGCAACAATGGATATTATAATTTATAACGATATAAGAATCTGTTAATGAACTTTGAAAATATAAATAAGGCATTAAAAGATTTTGGAAATTATGTAGTCCAACAGTCAAGAACAAATTTGACAAAAGGTAACCATAACGCATCTAAAGAATTATATAACTCAATTACCTATACACTTGATGAAGAAGAAAAAGGTTTTATTATAAACTTTTTAATGGAAGAATACGGTGCATATCAAGATCAAGGTGTTAAAGGTGTTAAATCTAATTATATTGTAAATAAGAAGTCTCCTTTTTCATATAAGAGAAGTAGCAACTTAATAGGTCTTGAAAAAAAAACAGGAGTGTTTTCAAAATTTGCAAGGCGTGTTGGTCTACAGCCAAGAGATAAAAAAGGAAGATATGGTTCTTATGAAACAATGGGGTACATTCTTGCAAATAGTATAAAAAATAAAGGTATAAAAGCAAGTATGTTTTTTACTAAACCATTTGAAGCAGCTTTTAAAAGACTGCCACAAGAATTAGTAAACGACTTTATATTAGATATAGAAAAAGGAATAATATTAGGAACAAAAAAATAAACAATGGCAGCAATAGCATTAAGAAGTCCACAATATAAATCAGCAACAGCAGGAACAGGAGCTAATTCTGCTAAACTAACTATTAGTATTGATGGAACTATACAATATACATTAGTAAAAGGTACAACGGCAGGAGCTACTATGCTTTGGGAAATAGCAGAACTTTGTAGAGATTATATAAGCATAAGTTTTGATGGTACTTATAATGCTTCATCAGCAGATACTTTAACCATTATTTCTACCTTAACTTCACACGCATCAACAGACGGAACAGGTACTGCATTAACGACTTCATCAATAACAGACAAAGGCTATGATGCTTATGGTACATTTATGGAGGGTTCAAATCCTGTTGTTCCTTTTGGTTCACGCCCTACTTGGCTTGTAAGTCCTGACCCTAACGGTACTACAAACAATGAATATTACATTTATGTTCCTAATAATACAGCTGGATATGTACCTTATATATCAACAGGAGAAGCGTTAGTATATAATAGTTTTGGTGCAACTGCAACAGAATTAACAGGAACACCAGCAGGAACTAAAATGAATATAAACAGAGTTGATTGCACAAAATATGGAGATGGTCATAAAGTTACATTTGTAAATAAATTTGGCGCATTACAAGACCTTTGGTTTTTCTTAAAATCAGTAGATACAACAACAAAAAAACAAGAGCAATTTCAAAGAAATATTGTAACATCAACTGGTAGTTATAGTGTTAATACACATACTAAACAAGACTATAATACAGTAGCAAATACAAGCGTAACATTGAGTAGTGGGTATTATCCTGAATGGGCTAATCAATGGTTTGAACAATTATTATTGTCAGAGCAAGTATGGATTACAAGACCAAAAGAAACTGACCCAACTACTGATGAAGTAATACCTGTAAATGTTAGAAAAAATAGTATGGTTAAAAAGACTTCACTAAACGACAAACTAATAGATTACACATTTGATTTTGATATGTCATTTGATTACATAAACAACATTAGATAATGCAGAAACTACAACTATATATTAGTGATGAAAGAATTGATCTATTTAAAGATGAACAGGTTTCGTTTAATCAATCAATACAAAACATTAAAGACCCTGCAAAGATATTTACTGAATTTACTCAAACCTTTACAGTTCCAGCTTCTAAAACCAATAATAAAATATTCAAGCATTATTACAACTTTAATATAACTGGAGGTTTTGATGCAAGAAACAAAGTAGATGCAAAAATAGAATTAAACAATGTAGCTTTTAAACAAGGTTATATAAGACTTGATGGTGTAGACTTAAAACTAAATAAAGCGTATGCCTATCGTATTACATTCTTTGGAGAAACAGTAAACATAAAAGACATATTAGGAGATGATAAACTTGGTGCATTAAGTGATTTAGACCAATATAATTTGAACTATGATGCAACAAATGTAAAAGCAAAATTACAAAATACAAGTGATGCTATATTATGTCCTTTAATAACATCAGGAGCAAGTGGAACAACATCAAGATTATATTATGATTCACAAACACACGGTACTGACAATGGTAATTTATATTGGCATACAGGAGGAGGTACTAATTCCAATGGTGTTTACTGGAAGGACTTAAAATATGCTATAAGATTATATGAAATAATAGAAGCTATTACAGTTAATTATCCTTCATTAGTTTTCACAGATGACTTTTTTAGTACAAGTAATGCAGAGTTCTACAATCTACATATGTGGTTACATAGAAAAAAAGGGTTAGTGCAACCTGCTGACCAAGTTACTACATTCCCTACTTTAGTAGATACATTCCCTTTGTCTACAATTAACTTTAAAACTACTAACGTAACTGGTTCTGGTATAATAATTAATCAAGGTTATTTACCTACTATACTACAACAACTAACTATACAAACCTCATCAACAGAACCCTATGATGTAATTATAAATCGTAATGGTACAGTATGGGCATCATTCACACAACAAACAGGTAATAATACTTACGACCCTGCAGATATGGGCTTTATGGATGCTGCTATCTTTACAGTTATAATAAGAGTAAGTGCTAATATAACCTTCTCAAAAATAGAATGGGATTTTGCAGGTTTTGCAGATGGCTCGGGGTGGAATGATACATACGATACAGGTTCGTTTGGCGCTACTGCTACACTTCAATTTATAATTACTGAACAAATACCTGATATGAAAATATTAGACTTTCTTACAGGTTTATTTAAGATGTTTAATTTAACAGCTTATTATGTTAGTGATGCACAAGATACAGACTTTGGCAAGATCAAAGTACAGAAATTAGATGATTTTTATACAGCAGGAACAAGTTATGATATAAGCGAATATGTAGATACAAATACAGGTCAAGTAAATGTAGCTTTGCCATATAGAGAAATAGAGTTTGCTTACGAGGGAACAGGAACATTATTAGCTTTACAATATGAACAACTACAAGGTAAACGTTGGGGAGCTGAACAGTTTACAGGTAATGCAACAATAGGTAATAATTTTGATGCTCCTAATCCTGTTTACAAAGTAACACTACCTTTTGAACACTTACAATACGAAAGGTTAGTAGACCAAAATACTACACTATCTGCACCTAACAATGAGACAACGATACAATGGGGATATTTTGTAGATGACAACCTTGAAGCATTTTTTGGTAAACCATTAATTTTTTATCCTATTAGACAAACTGGTTCTGGAACAACACCAATATCATTTCAAGATGACTTATCAGGAACACATACTAAATTAGAAGATTACTACATACCAAGCAATAGTTTAAGTTTAAGTTCTTCAACAAGTACAAAAAACATAAACTTTTATTTAGAAATTAATGAATATAGTTTAGAAACAGATTTTACAGGAACATTATTTGAAGAAAACTATTTAACATACATACAAGACATATTTAATAGTAAAAGAAGATTAACAAAATTAAAAGCCTATTTACCATTAAAGATTATTTATAAGTTAAATATGAATGATAGGGTAGTTATTAATAATCAGAGTTATAATATAAACAATATGACTACTAATTTAATAACAGGAGAAAGTTCAATGGAATTACTTAACAATAATTATATTGGAAATGTATCAGGAAACTTTAGAGTGTTGACAGACGTATATCATAACACAAGTACACCTGTTTATTATAATTATTACTACTCAAGTCAAATAGGAGCTGCACAAAATTTATCTGTTGGAGATGTTATATACACAGATACAGCATTAACAACAACATTAGCAGCAGATACATATTATCAAGTTGGTTCAAGCGAAACAACAACAAGATGTACAGATAGTTCATATCTTATGAGTATGACAGTAAATTCATCAGGAGTTATAACAAACATATTATGTGGTCAACCTTAAAATTATGATAAAAAATATATTAGAGCTATTAAAGATCGTAGACGGAGAAACAGAAACAATTAGAATTGCACAAGGCAAATATAAAATAGCTGAAACTTTTAAAGAAGGATTTAAACAAATAAAAAGAGAAATAAAATGGCAGAAAAAATAGAAGTACAATTATTAGTCGACACTAAAACTTCGGAAAAAAATGTTGAAAATCTGAACAAGGATTTAAAAGAAACAAGTTCTGACATATCTTCTATTGAAAATGCAGCAGACAAAGCTACTGGAGGTATGGTATCTGGTTTTAAGGGAGCAGCATCAGGTTTAAAAGGTGTTACAAAAGGATTTAAAACAGTAGGTGGTGCAATAAAAGCTTCTGGTTTAGGTCTACTTGTTATAACAATTACTGCATTAACTGCTGCTTTTACAAGATCAGAAGAAGGGCAAAATAAGTTCGCTAAAATAATGGGTGTTCTTGGAGCAGTTACAGATGTATTTGCTGATAAAATTGCAGATTTAGGAGAATTAATCATAGATATTTTTACAAAACCAAGTAAAGTATTAGAAGATTTTTCTAATTCTATACAAATCTTTGTAATGGATAAAGTAGATAAAGTAATAAAAGGAATGGGTCTTTTAGGTACTGCAATAACTAAAGCGTTTTCTGGAGATTTTAAAGGGGCGTTAGAAGATGCAGGCAGTGGATTTGTAGAATTAAACAGGGGATTAAATCCTGCCGTAATACTTACTGAATCATTAGTCAAGTCTACAAAAGAACTAACAAAAGAATTAGTAGAAGAAGGAAAAAAAGCTGGAGAAATTGCTGATATGAGGGCAAAGGCTGACAAAGTAGAAAGACAATTACAAATAGATAGGGCTAAAGCAGATAGAGATAGAGCAGAACTTTTAGAACAGGCTGTTAATAAAGAGAAATTTAGTGTTGAAGAAAGAATATCATTTTTAGAAGAAGCGGGTAAATTAGAAGAAGAAATTACTAATAAAGAAATAGCTGCTGCAAAATTAAGATTAGATGCTAAAATTGCTGAAAATGCTTTAGGTAAATCAAATAAAGCAGATTTAGATGAAGAAGCAGCATTAAAAGCACAATTAATACAATTAGAAACAGCAAGGCTTACTAAACAAAAAGAAGTTACAAGTCAAACTATTGCTTTAAAAGCAGAAGAAGCAGCAGCATTAAAAGCTATTGAAGATCAAAAGAAAGCAGATGAAGAAGAAGCTAAATTATTAGCTGATGAAGAAGCAGCAGCAAAAAAATTAAAACAAGAAGAAGCAGATAAAGCAGAAATTGAAAGAAAACAAAAACTTGCTGATGAAGAAAAAGCAATAGAAGAACAAAAGAGAGCACAACAAGAAGAAACGTTTAACAATGCAGTTGCATTAGCAGGTGCAGAAACAAAACTTGGGAAAATGTTGTTGTTAGCTAAACAACTTTTATTAGCTAAAGAATTTGTATTAAACGCAAAAGCTCAAATAGCAAATGCTAAAAAAGCAGTAGGAGATGCTGTGGTTAGTGGTGCAGAATCAAGTACAGAAGTAGCAGGGTCGGTAGCAAAAGCTGCAAACACATCACCCCCTCCATTTAATATTCCTTTTATATTAACGGCATTAGCAACTGGAGCAAGTGTAATGAGTGCAGTAAATGCTGCAATTAGTTCTACTAAAAGTGCTGCAGCAAGAATTGGAGGAGGAGGAGGAGGCAGTATGCCTACGTCTCCATCTATTACTCCAGTAGCACCACCTGCATTTAATGTAGTAGGTCAAGGAGGTACAAGTCAATTAGCAGATGCTATAAGTAATCAAGCACCAATGAGAGCATACGTTGTAAGTAATGATGTAACAACTGCACAAGGGCTTGAAAGAAATATTGTAGAAGGAGCAACAATATAAATGCAAAATTTTTAATTAATAACGTTATATAAAATATGAAGATAGTTGAATTGATACTTGACGAAAATCAAGAAGAATCTGGAATCGAAGCAATATCCATAGTTGAAAGTCCTGCCATTGAAGAAGATTTTATTGCTTTAAAAAGTAATGAAATTAAACTTGCAGAAATAGATAAAGAAAAAAAGATATTAATGGGAGCTTTGTTAATACCAAACAAACCTATATATCGAAATAATGGAGAAGATGAATATTATATATACTTCTCTAAAGATACGGTATTGAAAGCATCCCAAATGTATTTGACAAAAGGTAATCAAAACAATTCTACATTAGAACACCAACATTCATTAAGTGGTTTAAGTTTAGTAGAATCTTGGCTTGTTGAAGATGAAGTACACGACAAGTCCAGAAAGTATGGAATGAATGTACCTGTAGGAACTTGGATGGGAGCTGTAAAAGTCAACAATGATGAAGTCTGGAATGACTATGTAAAAACAGGTAAAGTTAAAGGGTTTTCTATAGAAGGCTACTTTGCAGATAAAATGGAACGACCTAAAGATTCCGTTGGTTTATCAGAAGATAAAGAAGCTAATGATCTTATAGAAAAAATAAAAGATATTTTAACTAATGCCTAAAAAAACATTTTTTCCAAGTTATACAAGTCCTAAAGGTTCAAGACGTGCTTGTTTATGTAAAGACAAAAATACTTATTCAAGAAAATGTTGTGATGGCTCTTTATGGGCACAAGGCATAGGAGTTATATCAAGAACAATATGAAAATGCAAAAAAATTAATTAACCACGTTATATATATAATTATGAAATCAACTGAAATGTTAAACCAAATCAAGACGCTTCTAAATATAGAAGTTAAACTTGAAGAACAAAAACTTGAGAACGGTACTCGTGTAGAAGCAGAATCGTTTGAAAAAGGTAAAGAGATATTTATTCTTACAGATGACGAAAAAGTTGCTATGCCAGTAGGAGAATACCTACTTGAAGATGGCAGACTTATAGTTGTTGCAGAAGAAGGAATTATTGATGACGTTAGAGAAGTATCTGACGAAGTTCCACAAAAGGAAGAAGAATCTAAAGATGAAACCGAAGATTTAGAGTACAAAGACAAAGAAGAAAAAATGGATGAAGAAGCTGATGTACAAGACTGGGAAGGTATGGAAAAAAGAATTAAAAATCTTGAAGATGCTATTGCTGATCTTAAATCTAAAGTTGGAGAAAAAAATATGGAAGAAGAAGTTGAAATGGAAGAAGAAGTTTCAAGACAACCTAAATCAAGAACAGTTAAAGAAGAATTTAACGAAGAAGTAAACGAGCAATTAAAGGAAGAATTATCACAACCTGCTGCTGCTCCAATTAAACATAATCCTGAATCAGGAAACGCAAAAAAAGAACATTTTAGAATTTCGCCAAATAGAAAGCCATCTACAATGGACTATATATTAAATCAATTAAATAAATAAAAATAAATAATTATGCCACAACCAACTATTACTACTACTTATGCTGGAGAATTTGCAGGTAAGTACATTGCTGCTGCTCTTTTGAGTGGTAACACATTAAGTCAGGGTGCTATCGAAATTAAGCCTAACATTAAGTTCAAAGAAGTTATGAAAAAAGTTGTTACTTCTGGTTTAATTACTGATGACTCTTGTGACTTCACATCTGCTGGAACTGTAACACTTACTGAAAGAATTATACAGCCAACAGAATTTCAAGTTAACCTTGAATTATGTAAAACACCTTTTGAATCAGACTGGGGAGCTGTATCTATGGGCTATTCAGCTTTTGATAATTTACCTCCTGATTTTTCGAGTTTCTTAATAGCTCACGTTGCAGAACAAGTATCTGCTAATACAGAAAGCAATATCTGGCAAGGGAATCTTGGAGGTGCACAAGCTGGAGAATTTGACGGATTCACAACTTTAGCTACTGCTGATGCAGACGTAATTGATGTTGCCGCTGTAGGTGGTGGTGTTAATTCTGGAAACGTAATTGCAGAACTTGGAAAAATCGTTGATGCAATTCCATCTACTTTATATGGTAAAGATGATTTACACATCTACGTTTCACAAAACATTGCTAAAGCCTATGTAAGAGCTTTAGGTGGATATGCTGCTATAACTAACGTTGCAGGAACTGAAAATGTAGGTTCTGTAGGAGCAAATGGTATTGACAACAGAGGTACACTATGGTATGCTGGAGGAGAAAATCTTTCTATTGACGGTGTAAAAATCTTTGTTGCTAATGGTTTACCAAACAATTATGCAATGGCTGCTCAAAGAAGTAACCTTTACTTTGGAACTGGATTAATGTCTGACTACAATCTTGTAAAATTGATTGATATGGCAGATATTGACGGAAGTAAAAACGTAAGAGTAATTATGAGATTTACTGCTGGAGTACAGTACGGAATAGGGTCTGAAATAGTACTTTATTCTTAATAAATTAAATTAACCAAAAATAAAGGGTAGGTGGGTATATGCTTACTTACCCTTTTTTTTATAAAATAAAATATAAACTATGGCTTGTACATTAAACACAGGGAGAAAATTACCTTGTAAAAGTGCCTTCGGTGGCATAAAAACAGTTTGGTTTGGAGATTTCGGAGGTATTACTGGTGTAACTGTAGATTCTACTACAAAACAAGTAACAACTATCGCAGGAACACAACCTGACTGGTATCAATTTGATGTAAAGGGTAATTCTTCACTTGAAACTACTGTAACAAGTTCAAGAGAAAATGGAACTACTTTTTATACTCAAACATTAAATTTAACACTAACATTCCTTGATGCTAAAACACAAGCTGAATTGCAAGAAATAGCTAAAGCAAGACCTTATGTTTGTGTTGAAGATTACTACGGAAATCAATTCTTATGTGGACTTGAAAACGGAATGGAGTTTGTTTCAGGAACAGTAGTTTCTGGAGCTGCTGCAGGAGATTTATCAGGATTCACTTTAGTAATGGAAGGTCAAGAAGAATTAGCTCCTTACTTTTTAGATTCAGGATTGATTGTTGCAAACGCAGCACAAATAGTACCTAACTAATATTTATTGATATTAAATTAAGAGCATCCTTCGGGGTGCTTTTTTTTTGCTTTAACATTTTCACAAAATAACTTATTTATTACGTTATATATAAAATGATTGTATTAAAGACCACAGCTTCGGCTCAAAACTTTGAAGTTATCCCAAGAGTATATGGGGATGAATTTACTTTATCAATAAGAGACGATAGTACAAACAACATACAAACATATCAGGTAACTAATGCCACAACAACTGGTAATTATTTAACGTTTAGTCAAGCATTTAGTCCTGTTTTAGTTGAAGGTCATTTTTACGATTTAGAATTATATACAGACCCAAATTTTTGGAATACTAATTATTTTTTATGGGAAGTTTATAATGAATTTTGGAATGTAGATACAACAAACATTGTAGATATATTTAAAGACAAGATTTTCTGTACAGACCAAGAAATAGATCAAATGGATAATTTATACTATAACATCAATCAAGGTCAATACATAACAGACAATTCTTATAATAATGATTACATTGTAATATGAAAAATAGAAAAAGAAATAGTTTAGGTCAATTTGTTAAAGAATCTAAATCCGAAATTAGTTTTGTTAATTTAAGTACCTATACAAGTCCAGAAGTGACAGAAGTTCCAAACCAAGAATGGGTAGGTTATGGGGATGATAACAATTACTTTCAATTTTTAATAGACAGATACAATGGAAGTCCAACAAATAATGCTTGTATAAATGGTATAAGTCAACAAATTTATGGTAAAGGTTTGGGAGCTACAGATTCAAACAGAAAACCAGAGCAGTATGCAGAAATGATTACATTATTTAAAAAAGATATTGTAAGAAAACTATGTTATGATCTAAAACTAATGGGTCAATGTGCAATGCAAATAATTTATTCTAAAGACAGAACTAAAATTGCTCAAATAGAACATATGCCTATTGAAACATTAAGGGCAGAAAAATGTAATGAAGATGGAGATATACCAGCATACTATTATTTTAAAGATTGGTCAAAATTAAAGCCAAGTGATAAACCATTAAGAATACCAGCTTATGGAATGTCAAAAGAAAACATTGAAATATATTACATAAAACCATATAAATCTGGCTTTTACTATTATGCACCTGTAGATTATCAAGGTGGAATACAATATGCAGAGCTTGAGGAGGAGATCAGTAACTATCATTTAAACAATATAATGAATGGTTTAAGTCCTTCAATGCTTATAAATTTCAATAACGGAACACCTAATCCACAAGAAAGAGAACTAATAGAGCAACGTATTGCACAAAAGTTTAGTGGAACAAGTAATGCAGGTAAATTTATATTATCATTTAACGACAATAAAGAAGCACAAGCAGAAATAACACCTGTTCAATTATCAGATGCTCACAATCAATACCAATTTTTAAGTGACGAATCACAAAGTAAAGTATTAGTAGCTCATAGGGTAGTAAGTCCTATGCTTTTAGGTATAAAAGACAATACAGGTCTTGGAAACAATGCAGATGAAATAAAGACTGCATCTTTACTTATGGATAACACGGTTATAAGACCGTTTCAGGAACTTTTAATAGACTGCTTTGATAATATACTTGCTTACAACAATATAGCCTTAAACCTCTACTTTATTACGTTACAGCCACTAGAATTTACTGATGTTGACAGAAGCGTACAAACAGATGAAGAAATAGAAGAAGAAACTGGAATTAAAATGTCTACTGATCTTAAAGAAATAGACGGATTAGAGGTTTACGAAACTAAAGAAGAAGCAGAAAGACAAGCTGAAAAAATGGGGTGTTCTGGTCATCACGAACACAAAGAAGGGGATAAGGTTTGGTATATGCCTTGTGAATCACACGATGAAATAGATTTAAAAAAACCTTGTCAGGCTGGATATGAACAATACGGAATGAAAGTTAAGAACGGTAGATTAGTGCCTAATTGTATTCCTATTAAAATGTCAAGTGAACTTGGGGAAGTTATTTTAGAAAATTTAAAAGGCGAAGTAATAAATGACGAATGGGAACTTGTAGATGAATTACAAGAAGGTTCTGACATAAGCAATGAGGACTGGGCTAATATATGTATTGATGAAAAAAAGAGTTTGTTTCAACAATTAAAAGATGAAATTACTGCTAAACCTGATGGCTTTAGTTATTTAGATTCTAAAAACTATAAGATTAGATATAAGTATGTAGTAGGTTCTAAAAAACCAAGTAATTCAACAAGAGATTTTTGTGAAAATATGATGCGTTTATCTAAATCAGGCATTGTATATAGATTAGAAGATATTGACAAAGCAACAAGAGAAGGAGTTAATAAAGAATTAGGACATAAAGGTAGACCTTACGATTTATTCAAATTTAAAGGTGGAATTTATTGTAGACATAAATGGATGCGACAATTATATCGTTTAAAGAAAAACACAAAACCATCTAAAGATTTAAGTGATTACAAGAAAACAAGAACGATACCTAAAACTTATATTAAGAATCCAAGAGGAACTAAACAATCACAAATAGCACCAGTTAATATGCCTAATCAAGGAGCATACCCAAAATAGAAAATTATGGCAACAGCATTATTTATAAATAGAACCGATTTAGTTAGAAATTCCATAATAGATGGCAACGTAGATACTGATAAATTTATACAGTTTATTAAGATAGCTCAAGAAATAGATATACAAAACTATACGGGTACAGACTTATATAATAAAATATCTACATTAATTGCTAATGGAGAAATTGATGACGTAGCTAATGCTAAATATAAAACATTACTTAACACATATTTACAACCAATGTTGATCTGGGCAGCTCAAGTATATTATATTCCATTTGCAAGTTATGCTATAAAAAATGGTGGTGTATTTAAACATAGATCAGAAACAAGCGAAACAGTAAGTAAGAACGAAGTAGATTATTTAGTAGATAAAGCTCGTGAATTTATGGAATATTATTCGAGACGTTTCATTGATTTTATGTCA
>Ga0181401_1000100_pt1 | contig 31402 bp, 55 predicted proteins | sample 24SPOviralmetaG_FD_130130 | JGI IMG/M metagenome (GOLD analysis project Ga0181401, IMG submission 130130) | Marine viral communities from the oligotrophic San Pedro Time Series (SPOT) site, San Pedro Channel, CA, USA - 24 SPOT_SRF_2011-07-20 | ecosystem: Environmental > Aquatic > Marine > Strait...
CTTTATGTTTTTTCCATTCTTCAAACATCTTAATATATAATAGTCTCATCTTTTTATACTGTCAGTCATCGGAGATAATGAACTATGTTCATCTGATGGGTTGGATTTAAGTTCAGAATTAAGCTTTTGAATTTCATATAGTTTCATATTTTTTAATTTCATAATAGTTTCTTCTAACATCTCATCAGTAATTTTAGCAAGTTCACAATATCTGCGAATAGCCATCTTCATATTCATCCCAACTTCCAATTTGTTTAAAATCTCTTCCATTTACGTTCAACGTATATAAAAAGTTTGTCTATTTGACGAGGTTAAATTATTTATAAATTTTGGATGTTTTATAACATTGTCAACTATAAATTTCCATTGGTTTTTCTTATTGAACTCTTCCAATGTATCAAAAGACATCATATCATTTTCATCATAACATCTTCTTGACACTGGGTTTTTCATCAGCTTATAAAAATCTTCAATGTGTTTCTGTTGAACACTTCTAGGTATGTTATACTCAATAATGTAAACATGATATATTATATCAACATCCAACCCATTTTTTAAATCTTTATATATCTCCCTTTGGGTCCTGTTGTTACATTCAAAGCTGTAATAACTATAAATACCATTTTTTATATTTATTACACCACGAGTTTCTTCTTCTAGTTCTCGCAAGGCTGCCAATAAAGGATTTGAATTTTCTTTTTTTCTACAGCCCCCAGTCACAAAAATCCATTCGCGATGTCTTCTGTCTCTTACAGTGAGAAATCTAGGTTTACTCTCTGCAAACGATACTATGCATGTTATAGCTTTATGCCGTACTTCTTTTATCAACATTACGGATTATCCGTTACTATACACATACAAATTATTCTATTCAGATTTTACATCATTTTTTACTACGGGATTTTCAATTGGAGTCGGTGGAGGTGGTGGGGGTGACGGAGGCTGTACAGGTTGCTGACGCATCATCATAAATTCATGTGATGATGGCACTGGTGGAGATGGTACACGTGTGGGTACCTGTGCATACTTCATTTTCTGAACTTCTCTAAACATATACAAGAGCCCAAAGACACAAATAACTACTAGAAACATAGTAATATTTTCACGTGAAAATGATAACATAATTAACATTTGCCTATACTTTTTTAAGACTGAAAAATCGCACCAATAACATCTGAGGCAAGTCTAGTTGGGTAACCGTATCTGAGATCATATTCTCTATTCTGAACTTCTTCCTGTTGTTTGTTGTAATTTGGTTTATAGAAATCAACATTCTTGTGTAGTGTACCCTTTTTAGGGTCATATGTTATCATAAAAATAAAAGCTATACACGCAAATATAAGAAGCAAATGATCAATATTCATTTATATTAATTATGGATTTTTTTTCGTGGATGCGATTGTGTGAAATCTCAAAAGAAAGGAATTATCATTGTACCCTTGGAAATCAACAGGCACTCCATTCTTACCCAACCATGAAATATTTAGTCTATCTATTGACTGGATTGGATAAGTATAATCAATGGCAAAATCATAATCACTAGATTTCTTGAATCTCTTTATTTCACCTCCATTCACATCCATTGGTATTAATCCAAAAGTTCTTCTGATATTTTGACCAGTGAAAAATCCAATTTCATTAGTGGTCTGTGGAAGTGCATCCTCATTTAGATTTGTTCTAAGTTCTTCTATGTCCAAGAATATTGCCTCACTTGGATGAAGATTTGCAATTTTTGTGGATTTTATAAAGTCCTTATCTCTGTATCTAGTGTTGTCTGAGTATAAGTCTATCTCCAAAGTCTGATAATCAGTTGTGACATTTGAAGAATCTATAAGACCTGAATCAAATCCTAACATATTTCTCATTTCATATGTGTTTACCTGTAGTGAAAACGGACTGGTGCTTGAACGTGTAAACAAAAACTTTCCTTCGTTTGGAAGGAAAGTTGAGGTAATGCCACATATATTACTTATAGCATTTGTAATTTCACTTGCAAGACCAGTCCCACTGTAAAAACCTGGAGGTATACTGATTTGCGTAAGATCCTCTCCTTGTGTTGCAGATGTGTTACTTACAGAAATAACATTTGTACCAGATGAAAGAGTATATATAGTATTAGGAACTGTAGCATGTAAAAGCTCAACACGCTTTACGTTTTTTACAGGACTTGTGAAATGCAGAACATAATTGTTACCACTTGGATACTTTATTTGATCTCTATTTTCAGACGAAACAAAAATGTGTTTATATTCAATGTATGGCAATGACATCTTATTATTTTAGTATATTTTTAAAATTTAACAAAAGTTTTCACGATTACATGTAAATTGAAATGCAATAAATGTGTTTGAATCTACTGTGGCGGGAGAACCCTTTTCATCTAAAATTGAAACTGTAATTCTATCTAGACTTCTTATGGGATTGAAATATTTAGTATATCTAGTGTAATCATATTCTGATAGCACAGTTCTACCAGATTGATTCACTGGAAAAGAACACAACGAACCATTTATAAGCATTTGTGTTGAGGGTTCTGAATTAAGGTTTGGTGTGACACCTGTAATATTAAAATGAGAAGTAAGTTCTTCACATTTTATATAAGCAATATTTGAACTGGAAATGTCAAAGCTACCGTTGATAATTCTAACCTCAGATATGTTTTTCAGTGGTCTGACTAGATGATTCACGAAAGAACTTTGAGAACCATTTAACCAGGTGTTTGAACTGATTGAGTTTGTAAACACTTTATAAGTTTCAAATTCACAATTATTGTTCATTTAATAATATATAATAAATTTAAATTAATGATCCGCCGATACTGTCTTCTGAAATCTCATACTCTGATTGATTCACGACAAACTCTTGGGCTCCACAGATCCCACCTGGTGTCAGACCACGTGAATATGGTGAGTCATTCTTTCCAGAACCAGCAGTACAGTCTAGATTTACTGGTAGATCAAAAAATGAACCATCCTTTGGGCCACTTACTTGGATTGGTCTGTAGTTAGCTCTGTTAGCACCTAGCATACTTATCACTATGAATAGCATCAAACCAAAAAACATAAACATAACAATCTGTGATGAGTTTTTCTTGTTCATAAACATTTTATAATATAAAAACATATTTTTTTTCATTGCGTTAAAGGTTATACAATACTTTCCTTATAAAGAATAATAGTCATGGACGATGAAATAGTTATTGAACGCGAAAATGCAAGAAATGTCATGAAACTAAACCCTGACGAAGAAGCTTTCCTGAATGAGATTGAAATTAAACCTCACCCAAAAAGATTTCCCACGAAGAAGAGAGTTACTTATGCCCAACCCCCACCGTACAGTATGGAGGAAGATGAAGATATAGGTGCATTTACAAACCCCACCAAAGCAAGCTCTCGCCCAGCACCTCCAGCAGAGGTTGTTGATTATGGGGACGAGGAAGATGAATTTGAAGATGAAGACACTGATAATGTTGGAGGCGGTGGGGGTGGGGTTTATGGCGAACAACCATCAGAGGGGTTCGCAACTATTGAAGACGAGAAGGCTGATATTTTAAACAAATTGACCCGTCTGGAGAAAAAAGGTTTCAAGATAAACAAACGTCTAAACATTTATTCAAGCGCTCAGGAACTACGCACAGAACTCAAGAGAATTATGTACACTATTGAAGTTGATCAGTCTGTCAAATTTTCAAGAAGAATGCTCGTCGCATGTGTAACAGGTGTAGAGTTCCTCAACAAGCGATACAATCCACTTGATATTCAATTAGAGGGTTGGTCTGAGAGCGTCATGGAAAATGTAGATGACTATGACGGAGTATTTGAAGAACTGTATAACAAGTACAAGACAAGTGTAAAGGTTGCACCGGAAATCAAGCTCATAATGATGTTAGGTGGCAGTGCTATGATGTTCCATCTTACAAACAGTATGTTCAAGACTGCAATTCCTAATATGAACGACGTTATCAAACAGAATCCAAATTTGGTACAGAACATGATGGAAGCTGTAAAGAATACACAAGCAAGAAATGCACAAGATCCCACACAACGTCCCACATCACAGACTCCCGGGGGTCGTTATGAGATGCAGGCCCCAGGTCTTGATATAGGAAGCCTTATGGGAGGTATTATGATGCCTCCATCAATGCCAATGAACACCTCTCAGCCAAATATTGTTCCTGTAGTAGAGGATGATGACAATGAGAGTGTTTCTGACATTGTTTCAATTTCAGGAGAGTCTACTGGGGGAGAGACAAAGGATGTGAGCCTCAAGCCTGGTAGGAAGTCCAGAAAGTCAAAAAAGAATGAGATTAGCCTATAAAAAAATTATTATTAAATAATAAATGTTATCATATTCACCGATAGATTTTGAAGATGAGGTACCACCACCTCCTCAATTACCACAGGAAAAGAAACCAATTGTCAAACCCAAACGTCAGTTAAAACTACAAACCGAATCTGATTATGTTGTGATGGCATTTGTAGTTGGTACATTTATTCTTATTATATCAGATATGATGGGTAAGAAATGAAAAACTTGTTAATGAAGGTTCTTCTTGTTTTTCAGATGTTTCACCCTGAATTTCATATCCACCCTGAAGATATACCTTTCTCCTTTTGTAAAACATAGCACACAATATGCTCCAGTTATCTCGGATATCATAAATGACAGGCGGATTCTTAGCCCCACCTCTCATTATACGACCGATTGATTGTTTAATGTCTGACTTTGGGGTTGCCAAGATGAGAGTGTCCAGTGTTGGAATATCTAAACCTTCGTGTGCTAATGTGTATGTCCCAATAACTATTGTTTTCTTTGAGCTTTCTTGTAATTGTTCTTCACTCATTCCTCCCATATATAGGCCACTTATTTCGGGAAACTTCTCATGTATTAATTCGCAGTGTTGACGTCTTTCAGAAAGAATTAACAACTGTCTTGTTTTGTTTTTCAAAATATTTTTCACAACTCTAAAAATCATTTCATTTCTTTCATAACACTCCACAAGGTCTGTTATCATCTGAACTAGAGACAACTTACCAGTTCTATTGGTTGGGGGAGGTTCCTTGAACATGGGGTGGTTATACTCCTGTACTTTCACAAGTACCTTTTCTTCTTGACTCCTTTCAATAGCTATTATACTATCACCCATAAACCAATGTAGAACTTTTGTTAGACCATCTTTTCTAATTGGGGTTGCAGAAAGACCAAACACATACTTGGGACACATTTTGAACAGAGACTGCGAAAACACTTGAGCACATATATGATGTGCTTCATCTACTATAATACACCCTATTGAATCAAAAGTATCTGATGGATATTCTTTCATTGACAAAGATTGTAACATTGCAATAACAAAGTCATGCTCTGTATCAATTGTATTTTGTTGAACCAAACCAATGCTCGCTCCGGGAACAAATTGTTTTATTCGCTCTCTCCACTGGTTTGCCAAAAACTCTTTGTGGACTACAATCATTGTACGGACACCTAGGGTACAAGCAATTGCCAGGGCTACAGTTGTTTTTCCATATCCACACGGAAGTGATATAATACCGTGCCCACGGGACACAGAAAGATCATGGGCTTCAATCTGGTGTGTCTCACGTCTAAGTTTTCCTTCAAACTTGGCTGACATTCTAGTAGGTTCAGTACGTACGTCTTCAGTTGGGAGACCATATTTCTCTTGCCCCCAGAACCTAGGAACACATGCTGTGTCCTTTTTCTGTTTGAACACCTTGAAAGCTGGTGGTTTGAATGTAAACTCTGTGTTCACTATGGGTCTCACGGTTAGTTCTTCACGTATCTCTGGTTTCATTGGACATATATATCCCGATCTTGTGAGCCTCATTTAGTAAATTAAAGTATAGAAACTTTAATTCTATATACAATGATTGACATTGACGATAACATTGATCAGATAAAACAGGAACTTCTTCGCTTAGAGGGATCCCTTCGGGTGTTTCAGAGTCTTAAACAGGCGGGGGTCACAAAAATTCCGGTTAAACAAGAAAATCTAATTATGAATACAAAGGAAGTAGTTGAGCATGTTCAAGGTGAAGGGTGTAGCGGACAAGGAACAGATTGAGCTTTTTGAAGAGTTTAGTGATGATCCTGTGTTATTGCAATGTTATAAGAACAAAATTGATTTTGGTTGTTCTTATAACAATGTAGTTGAACAACGAATTTACGAAATTGAAAAGAAAAATAAAAAAATAGAACCAGATTGGTTAGATCTTATTGATTAATGTAAGTTTCCATGCAACCCCAGAGTAATCACCTACATTCCACACACCACAAAATTCAATGTTCACATTTATGCGGTCGCCCTTTTCAATCTCATAAAAGTGTTCATCAGTTTTACAAACCACTCGTTTGTTATTCCATGGAACCTTTACACGGAGTACTGATCCCGATAAAGGATCATGAACCTTGTCATTCTTCATATGTTTTTTGAAACTCTCGTGAATCTCTTTTATCTTCTTGGCATTTTCAGCAGATAGATCTAAATCTATATATTTTTTGTTGTTTTTAGTGTACATCTTTTCACCAAGTTTGCAGTTGCATGAAATGTTTATACTTTCCTTTGAGACAATAGATGAACCCCTGTTTCTATATTCCATTTCTTTTAATAATTCCCAATGTTTTAAGTTTGTTTATAAACTCACGCTTTTCTCCAGTTGTCATCTCTGTGTCATTGTTAATGATATCCTCCGTAAGTGTCTGCCCCTTTTGGAAATGAGCAATCTCTAGACCTGTCAATTGCATACTGTTCAAACGGAAATCATTGAAAGCCTTCATTGTCAGCGGAACCAGTGGGGCTACAATATTATAGATTGCATGGGCATAGTCCCTGATCTCCAGTTGTGCATGATCTTCCATCCTCAGTTGGAGGTAGTGCATCAGATTATGAAGATTGATCTTCCAATAGAACTCTGTGTAAGTTGACTGAGGTAGGTGACAACGAGCCAGTTCACGACAGCACCCCATACCCAGTATTTCATTGTACACTTCAAAAGAAGCATCGCAGATCTTCTTGGGACCCTTCATCGCCTCAACCTCATCGGGACTTCCTGGAATCAAAGGACCCCCAGATCCCTGACGGTTCATCTCGGATTGGGTGCGATACTCATGGGGTACGTAGAATTCATCAGGGATAATTGAATACCTTCCTGAAACCTCATTAACACTTGCAGTACGGTGTCGGAGGTGCTGTCGGGCCACAAATATAGGCATCTTAATATGAAACTTGAATTCAATCATCTCAAAAGGTGTGGTGTGCCAGTTCCTCAGCAGGTATCGGATGAGGCCTTCGTCGCTTCGCGTAGTTTTTGTTCCCGCGGCATAAGATACCCTCGCAGCCTGTACAATGGCTGAATCAAGATTTTCTCGTGGCATGTTATCAACAAGTCTAACAAAGCCTTCATTATGAACCTTAGTTTCCATTTATTAACTATTGATCCACAGCTTTAATAAGTTCTTCTAGGCTTGAGAAATACCTCTTGAGATCCTTGACAAACCTTTTATCCTTCATAAGGACCTGTGGATCTTTCTCTTGTTTAACCAACCAAGCAAGATTTGAGATTGAATACTTTGTTTCTTTTTGATTCTCAGTGGGTTTACGGGACTTTATGGCCTTCTTTTCGGTTGACCGTGGTTTACCAACAACCCTACGATTCACATAACTGAGAGCCTGCATCACTGTGTCTGCGAGGTCATCTTTCTTTTTTGATTTTTTGAATGTGTCAATCCATCGTTTGTTAATGTCACATGATTCAAGGAATTCACCGCAACGAATGATAGACGTTTGCTTGCGCTTCTTGTATTGAGCCTTTCCAGGGCCAACAACATCAGGGATTTTGTGTCTAGCGTCATATTCAATTACTTCGCCACCTTGTATTTTTATAATAAAATACGCATGGAGAAAATGTTCAACCATCTTCATGCGTTTGTTTCTGTCTGGTTGTTTTTCAATGAGAACTGTCCGGGCTTGAAGCAACCACTCCCTACTGTCAAGGTGTCTGTGTAGAGCTCTATAAAGGCCGTCTGTACTCTCTGAGGGTACATCACCCACCTCCCATTCTACAATAGTATTGTTATTACTAGGATCCAAAAGACACATGGCCAAATTTTTAATTCCCACGTCAATACTTAATATCATTTAAAGGTTAGATATGATTTTCTTTAAATGAATTGTTGGTGGTGTTGTCACCCTCCAGCTGAGCTTCATATGCCTTTGTCATATAAAAACGAAAAATTCAAAACAACTGGACAATTTTGCAGATGGGAATGTATGAAATCGTATGCCATGAAGAATACAAATCAAAACAATATGGGTAATATTTGTATGCTTATAAATTTAATGAGGGTAAAACATTACGGAGGAGACTCTCGTCAAGTAATTATGCGAGCACCAAGTCCATACTGTCTGAAGATGTTCGGAGGGACAGTTGACATTGAAGATTTTAGAAAATCAAATCATAAAACTTTAGTGGTAACAATGCCAAATGAAGAACACAAATTACAGACTATACATGTCAAGACTTCCGAAGAAAACAAGATAGTATCAGATTCAGACCTCAAAGACAAATTGAAACGTATTCACAGTTCAAGTGGTGAAAATGAACCCCTTAAACTGAAAAGGACAAAACCATTGAGAAATCAAATACAGAACAATTTAGAAAATACTTTAGGATTGAAAAAGAAGAAGTCTTCTTTGTTTATTGGTGGGTCTTGATTTGGGTATATCTTGAGTCTGAACACTGTGAAACCATTCATCTCCTTTGTGTGCAGTCCATTGCAACTTTGTTCTTTCAAGACTCTTTCTGCAAAGAACACACGGAAAAGATGTTCCTAGTATACCGTCACATCTCATACGGTATACAACAAGATCACCATACACTCTGTGTACCCATTTCGCAAACTTGTGTTCTGGAACACCCTTTCGTTTACTCTCTCTCACAAGTTGCTTAATCATTTTTCTTTCTGCACAACATATACAGTCACTGACAATACAACGATCCAACGGCGACTTTTGCCAGGTAGCATGTCACGTGGGGATACATTACTCTCTTTTGATATAACATAGCATCAAATTTTTAAGTGACAGTTTGGGCAATGTGTCAGTCCATCTTTTGAATCACAATAATAATGACAGTTTTTACATTCAAATGGGTTACGAGGAATGCGTTTTTTCAATCCACTCTGAAGTTTTTTAACAGGGTTGCCTTCCAACATGTCACGTTCTGCCATCTCTGATAGTGTGGGAAACATCATACACAACAAGGGAATGTTACTTTTATCTTTTTCAAATTAACCACACCCTTACCAACTTCAATAAAATTGTCAATTAGGGCTGGAATCATAGTCTGAAGCAACTGCTTTAGTGTTGGTGTGTCCTCATTTGTACACAACTCTAGTGCTATATGTGTAATAAGTTTTGTTGTGATATTCTTCTTTTCTGGCCCGGTGAGTTTTGTCATTGTATTAGCTTCCATCATAATAGCCAATAGGACTACACTGATGTTTTCGGCGTTCACACCAGTATCCTTGAAACGTTCTTTAATATCATTGAATTTACTAATGTATGATTCAACGTTTATCTTGTGGGTGTAATTTTTCAATACACTTTCCATGCTTTATATAGTATTGTATTTTTTCCTCTAAGACTAAGATCCTTGCAACAATGTTTATATCGGTTGCATATGTAACTTTCAAGGCATTCAACCCTGATAGAGCCTCCTGAAGCGCCTTTTTGTCACATTTTTCGTTAATGCCTCTGTTTATGATATTGCTTATATATGTCAGTGATGTCTGTCTGTTATCATTTCTGATCCATCTCATTACAGAACTTAAAACATTACCAGAATCGTGAACATCTAAATGTCCAGAACGTACTCTTAACTTCTGACCTTCTTTTATCATAGATATAATTTTGAGTGACCATAAAATATCTTCTTCATCCATATTAATATGCAATTGTTATATATCTCTATACTTTTAATGTTGCTGGATGGTTTTCCTCCTAAAACAGATATACGAAAAATTAAAGAACAACATAATGTATATTTTATATTCTTATCTCTTCTATTTTATACTATATATCTTATAGATTCTGTGAAGAATCAGAAGATTCTTCAATGTGGCGTCGCTACTTACCTACTTTCAAAGTCATTAAGTAACACCGTAAAATATTTTAGAGACGAATAAGTTTGTAAAGATGTCCTAATATCGTATATTTTTCATTCCATGTCAAAAATCCTTGTTGCAACCATCTGTGATACACAACATTCATTAACCACAACAGACAAATAAGCTTTTGAAGCTCTTTCATCTTATTATAATGGAGGATCAAAAGGTTTCATGGGAATTTGTGCGTGACCATATTCTTGTAAGACTCACATACCTTGAAGAAGAGGTGCGACTTTTACGGGAGGTTTGTTGGCCAGTTTGTCAAGCTCTGTCTGAGTACAGTCAAATTTCAAACACCAGTGAAAAGCAAAAATTTTTTAAACAAGGAGGTGTTAGACATACGGATGAAATGATTATGCTTTTGAAAAAAAAAGCAAAATTGTATCACGTTCTTCAAAAACAAAGCGGGGGACTCCTCAATGAGGAGATCGCGCGTGTATTAAACAAGTAAGGGTGTTTTTTCTTTCCGGAGCAAGAAGTATCCGATTTGGAAAATCTGGTTTACAGTTTTTCAAAAATATTCTGTCATGGTAATCTGGCCAATTTACCCAACCACTTGTGTCGTTGACCGTATATTTAAAATCTTTTAATTCTTTTGATGTATATCCATGCATTATGTTTATACGAGGTATCGCAACAACATCTGGTTTATAATATGATAATATACCTTTTACGTTTTTCAGTAATCTCTCGTCTGGAATTTCAGTTGAATGAATACAGAACATATACTGACCATTACACATCTCATAATTAACATCAGTGTTCCAGACATTTTTAACTCTTTGATATTTTTTCATAAGATGGAATGTTCCAGGTTCCAAACCAACCAAACTATTGTAACATACAATTTCATCTTCTGGATCAATCAGCTTTGTAAGATATGCTAGCAAAGTACACAAGTCTTTACTTCCACTGAGAGCATAAGTTATTATCATACCATATATAATTACTTTGCATAATTTTTAAGAATAATGTATGCCAATGCATAAAAGAATGACATTACAAACATTTCTTTAGTGTTTGTTGATTTTCCTGAAAATTGTTTTGATAAAGTATATCTTATTATTGCAAAAACAAAAAACGCCAGAATAAAATTATAAAGATTCTTGTTCATTAATATTATATATAATGTCACATAAGATTTCTTTTGAAGGACATCGTGGACTTTTATCTTTAGTTGATCAAAGTGTCATATTTTATGGCGTTAGATTTTCAGGAATTATAGAGGCTGTGAAATTCCTGAAAGATCTTAAACCAGATGGGTTCTACCAGCCATGGTGCTATGGGAATACAAGAGGTGTAAAAGATCTTCTAACTCAAAAAATTTATATACACAACAAGTGGATGGACTCTGAAAAGACTGCCAAATTGTATTTAAAAGTATGCCGATAATTTATATAAATGTTTTACGATGAAACAAATACATCATCTTACAGGGATGGGATACCAAAAAGGTATTGGAGCATAAAAGACAAAGAATTTGATGATTGGGAAATACCACCATGGGAAGTTATTCTTGATAGAAATATGTGTTTAGGAAAGGGTTCATTTGGATGTGTTTATAAAGGTACATGGAGATATATAGATGTTGCTGTTAAGGTTGTAAGTGATCCTAAATTGTCACCTCTCTTCATTGAAGAATTCAACACAATGACACATGTCAGACATCCTAACATAGTACAACTCCTTGGTTATGTAAAAGAACCTTTCATGATTGTTATGGAATACTTACCAGGTGGTTCTATAAAATCACTAAATATTGAACAGTCGCTTGATATTGTCAAAGCGCTATATTATCTTCATCAACGTAGACCCACGCAAATCATACACAGAGATATAAAACCATCAAATATAGTCTTAACAAAATCTGGAAGACCAAAACTTGTTGATTTTGGACTGAGTAAATGTAAAGATCTTGAGAATTACGAAAATACAGTTGGATCAATTGGTACAAAGGATTTTAGAGCACCCGAAGTAAAGTCTGGAAATTATGATTATAAAATAGACATATGGAGCACTGGTGTGGTATTTTTAAAATTCTTTGAAGATCCTTCAATAAGAAAATTTGTAAAAGACAAAATGGTTGTAGAAGATCCTAAAGATAGAAAAGAGTTGTCGGAAATAATAAAGTTTTTAGAAGATTGGCAACCTACGAAATGTTTTTGTTTTTAAAATTTTGTTGTTGAAAAACCCCATGTATCTGGATTTGACGTATCTCTTGTGAAATACTCGGAATTTCTTACAGGAGGACTATCATTCCTGTCATGATCCAGATGGAATAATCCAGGTGCATTCATAGCAGTTAATTTACCACCACAACATAACACCTTGTATTGAACATTGGTATCTGCAAAAAGTCTTTTTGTCATCTTTTCTTCAAAGCCCCTGATTTTATACCACATTGATTTCTTTGCAACTTGAAAATCACCACAAGATTGTATCAGACTTGATATAGCATGGCAAGCTTCTTTTGGATTATTATCAAGATGTTCTTTTGTAACTCTAAGAGTATTAATCATAAGTTTTTTCATCATTGGTTCAATACCAAAGTTCCTTACTAGTAAAGTGTGAAGAATATCATACTCGTGAGGTAAATCTTTGTGTGAAATATTCATTCTGGTAAATGTATACATGTCATCATCTTGAATATCTTTCAAGTAAAAATCTAATAGTTCCCTCGGTGGAGGTATTATATCAAGATTGGTACTCACTATTACATCACCAGTTGCTCGTCTTATTCCTATATTTCTAGATAAAACTTCACACATTTTTTGGGCTTTTGAAAATTCTTCTTCACCAATCAGTTCAATACACTTTTCTTTTCGTAACTCAATAACTTTCAGTTTAGTTCTGTCATCTATTTTAAGATCATCAACTAACACAGGTTTATCGTTGTCTGTGTTCCAATCAACATATATCACTTCATCAAATGTCCTTAACATTGTATTAAAACAATATGTAGCTCTTTCATTAAGAAATCCGCCGTAATCGTCATTTCTCCCACATATAACAGCAGACAGACGCATTTAAAGAAAAAAAGCACAATTTCTTTAAATGGTCAAGAAAGCTATAGTAACAACAACTATTAATGAACCAACAAAGGCTCTGAAACTTTTTTCAAAGTTTTCTGATTGGGATCTTATTGTAGCGGGTGATACAAAAACACCTGAACACATGTACAAAGATATTGATTGTACATACCTGAACCCACAAGATCAAGAGAATATTGACAAGACGCTATCCGATCTGATTGGTTGGAAATGCATTCAACGAAGAAACATGGGGTTTGTGTATGCTCTCCAAAATGACTATGATATTATAGCAAGTGTTGATGATGATAACATTCCATATGAAAATTGGGGAGAATTGTATACTCCACACAAAATTAAATGTTATTCAACAGATTTTAAGTTTTTTGATCCTTTGAGTGTTACAAATTATACACACCTATGGCACAGAGGTTTCCCTATTCAACATGTTCATCAAAAGAATAATGTTAAACATTCTGAAATCTTCATGGAACATTGTGATGTACAGTGTAATCTATGGGATGGTGATCCTGATATAGATGCTATATGTCGTATGATACACAAACCAGAATGTAAATTTGATACGAAGGAATGGTTTACAACCTCATGTTATACACCTTTCAATAGTCAAAACACTATATTGAAAAAGAATGCTCTCAAGAATTATTTCATGTTTGACAAAGTTGGTAGAATGGATGACATTTTTGCAAGTTATATTTTGCAGAAAAAGGGATTCAATGTGGTGTTTGGTCCTCCAACAGTTTATCAGGAACGAAATGATCATGACCTTACAGTTGACATGAAAAAGGAATATATTGGATATGAAAATGTAAGAAACATACTTGATGACACTTCTTATATAGACTTTACATCTTACAATAGATATTTAGAGATTACAAATAATATTCCATAAATGATAGTGGATTGTTTTACATTTTACAATGAAGTAGAACCTCTTAAAAAAAGAATCAACTACTTGTCCCCAGTTGTTGACAAATTTGTTGTAGTTGAATCAACTGTAACACACAAAGGTAATCCTAAAGAATTATTTTTTGATGAATCACAATTTGATATGTCAAAAATTATTAGGGTTGTTGTTGAAGATAATCCTATTGATAAAGATCCTTGGTCTAGGGAAAATCACCAGAGAAACTGTATAACAAGGGGATTAAAACAGTTATCAATGTCTAATGATGATGTAATCATGGTATCTGATCTTGATGAAATACCTAATGTTACAGTAGTGTCAAATATAAAAGGTGTCATGGAAACACATCCAATCGTTTCATTACATATGTTAGCATTTTGTTATAACTTTGACTTTATGCAAACACATGAACCATGGTTTGGTACAGTAATAACAAATTGGTTAACATTTAGTAAATCTGAAGACTTTCCTCAATTTATGAGGAGTAATCGTTGGCATTTTCCGAAAATAATTGAAGCTGGGTGGCACATGTCTTCATTTGGTGATTCAGAATTTATAGTGAACAAAATAAAAAATTTTGCACACTGTAATGATGAAAATCTTGTGAATATTTCTGATGATTTCATAAGAGAACAGTTTAACAAAGGTTTTGCAGCAGATGGAGGAGTGAAATACACCCCAACACCGCAAGAAGTTAAAGATTCTATTCCTAAAGAACTTATATGAAAACCGAGAATAACAATTATGTTCCAGATATACTAGTTGACATTAGTTGTAATCAAAATATAAATGGTGAAATTTCTCTACTTAAATCTATACTGAATAGAGAAGATACAAGTGTTATATTTGATGTCGGAGCTACTAGGTCAACATTTCCATTGTACAGTAATACGTGTCAATTTCATATGTTTGACCCAGATTTTGAATTTGAAAAAAATGTAAATTATTACACTGAAAATTGTGTTGTTAATAAGATGGCATTGGATTCAAAAGAAAATACAATTGACTCATACTGCAAGAAGCATGATATAAAAAAAATAGATTTCCTAAAGATTGATACTGATGGTAGAGATCTTGATGTTTTGAAGGGAGCTCTTAATATATTGCCTTGTATTAATCATATTCAGATTGAACATGACATGTTTTATTTGCTGAGAAAACAAAATACATCAGAATTTTATGAAATTCTAAAAGATTTCAAACTCTATAAAATTACACATAATGGTTTGAAAAAGGTTGATAAAATAAAAGAAGATTATTTGTATTCCAATTATTTGTTCACAAGAGACGACAGTTTCTTGAATTATGAACCTCTAAAAAAGAATTTAGATTTTTTCAAGGGTGTGTTTTGGGAAATTGATCCTCGTATTATTGAGAATAATTATTACAATACACAAAATCCATTTTATCCAAATGAAGTTACAATGAATATAGATGAATTTTTATCAAAATATTACTACAATTATATCAAGAGTTTTTGTCATTGAGTAACTGCTCAGTAGGAAAAACACATTTCTGTTGATCACACTGAATCTGAACAAGTTTGCACTTTTTTGGTTGAACTACTCTTTTCTCAACAACAACTGGTTTGCATACATAAACATATGGAGGAACAGTAAACATATTTTTATGTATATTATATAATAATGAAATATTTAATTGTGTTATTCGCAATGGCTCTCAACATTGTTTTGCCTATGTTGTTTGCTCCTCTTGCTTCACCCATGGAGTGCAAACCCAGTACAGGTTGTGGTGCAGATCTCGGTTTGAAGGGTCAGATCATGCACAACATGTACCACAGGAATCAAAATATGCTTGGGAGCACTCTTATAACTGGTCTTATTACTCTTTTGGCTCTCTTAGTGGGGAAGTACTTTTAGAACCTCTTCTATAGCTGGATGTCTCTGAATATCCTCGTTTCCTAATATTACTCTCTCTATATAATCCAATTGTTCATGGTAACAGTCCATATTGTTAACAAGATATTCTAGACCACAGTCTATTCTGTTAGGAAGATCACACTGTTCGGGATCACCAGAAATAACCATCCATGAATCCATACCAATACGAGTCATAACCATTCTCATCTGTTGTGGGGTTGCATTTTGCATCTCGTCTGCCATAATGTAAGATCTGTCAAATGTCCTACCCCTCATGTAAGCGAGAGGGCAAACTTCTATGGTCTTGTCTTGTACCATCTGTTGTAATTTAAAAAAGGGAAAATATCCTTCCAATATATCATACATCGGTCGGGTCCATGGACCCATTTTTTCATTTATATCACCAGGTAGATGTCCTAGTTCTTCCCCAGCCGTGACATTTGGTCTGGTCAGTATGATCTTCTTGATTTCCCCAGCCTTCAACTTTTCCGCTGCTACTTGACAGGGGAAGAGGGTCTTCCCGGAACCTGCTGGTCCTGTGGCAACAACAATAGGCTTTTTTCCTTGCAATGCTTTCAAGTATACACTCTGATTGGCAGTTCTGGGAACTATCACTTTCATATACTATCTTAGGGTATTTTATTTCATTTATCCTGGACATGGTGGGGGATGACGGAACAGAATCTATTGTATACATATTGTATAATATATGTGGCATTCAAACTTTTATTTAAAAAATAAAATCTTTCAACATACAAATAACATGTCATCCGCGCTCACATACAATAAGGCAATCATAATTAGGAAGAATATGATGAAAGAACAAAAGAGGGCTCAGGCTGTGTGTACCCAACGTCCCAAGTCTCAGGATTGTCGTGTTGCTTGGGACCAAGTTGAGGAGCTATGCGCCACAATGAATGACTGTGAGATTAAGCGTTCAATTGAGCTTAGGGAAGAACTCCAGGATGAACTTCCGTGGGAAGAACCATCTAAATTTTATGATGTGTAAAGTTAATGGATGGTTTTATAGTGCAAGAGATATCAAAATATCTATCCGAAAAAGAAGTTTGTAAATGTCAACGTGTTTCAAAAGAATGGAAAAGACTCTTTAAAAAGTGTGAGCTATATCATCAAAAACCCAAAAAATCAAAGATGTGTGGATGGCCTCCCCGTCCCAGACATCTAGAGAAGAGAATATCCGCCTACCTAGACTTAAGGATTTACCTCAATTACTAAGAAAAGCATGTGTGGTATTATTTGTGCCTTCAAAAGCAAAATCCCTAGGGGACGGACCCTAGCTCATAGGGGACCAGATGATCCCAGTTCCGAAGAATCTAATAACGTAGTTGCCATGAGATTTTCAAGGCTATCAATCAATGGTGGTACAACCGGAAAACAACCATTCGTTGATGGAAATCATATGATGATATGCAACGGTGAAATTTATAACTTCAAAGAATTTTCTAATTCCAATGAAACATCTGATTGCAAGGCACTCTTTGATGTTCTAAAATTGAATAGTCCTTTTGAGGTTTGCAAGAGTATTGCACACACTGAATTTGCATTTTGTTATTGGAACGGTTTTGAACTGTGGGCTGCACGTGATCCTATCGGTGTTCGTCCTCTATTCTATAATCGCCCACCTGGTGGGGGTATCATATTTTCAAGTGAGGCTAAGATTCTAGCACCTCGTAGGGTCCGTATATTCCCACCTGGGCATATTTATTGTTCTGCTACTGACAGCTTTGTGTGTTATTCTCCTCTTATGTGGAAGCCCCCACCTACACTTGATTTGAAGACTCCTGTTGATAATCTCAGGGACGCCCTAATAAATGCAGTAGTTGATCGTACTGACATGAGTGAACACCCGGTTGCTTTTCTCCTATCAGGTGGTCTAGATAGCAGTCTTGTTGCTGCAATTGCTTGCAAACATTCAAAGAACAACTATGTGTATACATTTACAATTGGAAAGGAAGATAGCCCTGACGCGAAGGCTGCAAATGAGGTATCTCAGTATCTCAAGATACTTTGCGAAGAAAACGGAAAGAATTACAATCATACACATATTGACTTCAATTTTGATTTGGGATTTAACATTATACCCAAAGTGATTTACGACATTGAGAGTTACGATACAACAACTATTCGCGCGAGTGTTCCAATGTGGATGCTTTGTGATTTCATTTCAAAGACTACACCGTGTAAGGTTGTCATATCAGGAGAGGGTGCCGATGAGCTACTTGCCGGATACAAATACTTCACTGGTGCACCAACTGCTAGCGAACTCTTCTACGAAACGATTCGCCGTGTACAGAAGCTTCACCAGTTTGATGTTCTCCGAGCAGATAGGTGCACTGCTTCCCATGGTTTGGAGGTACGGGTTCCGTTTTTAGACAAGAGGGTGGTTGATGCTTGTATGCAAGTTCATCCACTTCATAAGATGACAACTCATGACAAGATGGAAAAGACAGTTCTACGTGACGTTTTCCAGGGCTATCTACCTAATAATATTCTATGGAGGCGCAAGGATGCATTTAGTGATGCAGTGGGATATGACTGGGTGACATTTGTTAAAAATAAGTTTGAAAATGAGTACCCAGAATACGATCGTTCTTTCAAACACTGTCGTCCAGTAACGAATGAAGAAGCGGTGTATAGGAGGTTTTTCCAAAATTATTTTGGTAAGAGGAGCGACGGTCTAATATCTGAGATATGGCGTCCCAAATGGACAGATGTTACAGAACCAAGTGCAAGGCATTTAAAGTTTTCAAACGACAATTAGTTATAATGGATAAGATAATCAAAAACTTTGACTGTGAAAACAAGGAACATATTATGTGGCTAAAGAGTCTACACGAAGGGGCAACAAATATGTCTGATGGTAAGAGTCTGAGAAAAGCAATGGAAACAAATCCATTTGGGTACAAGTTGGAGAATAGTATGGATATTCCAGAAATTCATATGATTCTTGCCACAAAATACACAGGAGCAGTTCTCACAAAGAAAGCTTGGATACCATAAACTTTTCTAAGTATTTTATAAAAATGCATTGGATTATGTTAGTTCTTTTATTATTTTTAATATTCTCAATCCCAAAAGAAAAGTATTATACAACTCCATCCAGACAGTATGTAATGGCACCTCAACATGACGTTGAGTATCAGTTACAGAATCCTTATTATGGTAGAGTACATTCAGTGTTTAAATACGATTCACCCTCTGAGTGGCAGCAATGTAACCCATGATTATGAAAAATAAAACAACAAACCATGTTGGTTTGTTGTTTCCAATTTTATTTTCAAAATATTCAGGATTTAATACAAATATTAAATCAAATAAACCTGCTAAAAACATAAATATTTTTATAGTGTTTATGTTGTAATTTCTAATGGACAGAAAACCAATAGCAAAAAATAAAACAGCGACTGAATCTTTAAAACGTGTAACTTGCATTTTGTTAAAATAATTGTACAAAAAAAATCAAGTTATATCAGAATACATGACAGATAAGATGGCTCTTCGCAAGGCTTCTCTTGAGAAGCTCACAAGTATGTGTGATGGAAAGTTGTCTGAGAATTCCATAATGAACATTGAGAAGTCAGTGTATAATTGGGCTATACAAGACTCTAAAAACAAAAACATTGTACCAACATGGGAAAATGTCGTGTTCCGAGAAAAATACAAAAGGAAGATGTGTTCTATAATCTTTACAATCAAACGTAACGATGAGACATTTTTGATTGAAAGGATTAAGAATTGTACTATCAAGACTAAGGATATTGCTTGGATGGATCCTACACAGAGATGGCCAGGAGGTCCATGGGACAAGACGAAACAAGAGATGACTGAAAAGGAGTTAAAACTGGATATCGCGAATGGGAGATTAGACAGTTATACAGGAATGTTCCAATGTTTAAAATGCAAGTCTATGAGAACGACCCATTATCAACTCCAGACACGCTCAGCAGATGAACCTATGACAACATTTGTAACATGTTTGGATTGTGGTAAACGTTGGAAATTCTGTTAAGGAAATAAGTCGTGATAAAATCAGTAGTGAGATGTCTCTCATTGATGTCGCCATGGAAGAAGGAGAAATTATGCTTGCAAGGATTGTAGATACTCTAGAAGATGGTTACAATGTTCAGTTTCTCAATCCTACACGTAATGAAGATTATTTTAGGTTTGATAAGAATATTTCTTACATTGAAAAGGAATGTGTGAGTGGTTATTATGAATCCAACGATGTTACAGTGGCTGGGTATGCAGAAGAAGTTGGAGGTCTATACTCTCGTCTTGACGAGGACGACGAGGAATATTCAGACGAGGACGATGACTGCGAGGATTAATCATATTAGCAATATTAATGGAACCTCAACAGTGTTGTGGAATAACATCAAGAAAACAAAGATGTAAAAAGATGTCAAATGGAATGTCTAAATGCTATAGATTAGATTTACCTACGTGTAGATACCATAAAACCAAAAACTGGATCTATGAATGGTCGTTATATCATAGATATGATATACCAGAAAACATAAAAAGATATTTAGAAAATTTTTATAATATTCAGAAATTAAATTCAGAAACAAACCCACTAACATGTGTTATGATGACCACTCAAGCTTGGCCAACAATAGATACTTCACAGTTTTTTACTTCTTTATTTAAAGTTCCAGATTTTTCAGGTGAATGCCCGATTTGTATGGAAGATGAAAACTTACAGTATTCACTGAAAAGATGTCAGCACAGTTTTTGTTTTGAGTGTATAACAAAGTGGATCAGAGAAATTCCTAATTGTCCAATGTGCAGAAAAAATGTTTACAAGATATAAATGGAGTTTGATATGCGTATTGTTCTAGCTGTTTTTATGATCCTTGTAATCTTATATTATATTAAAGTTAACAATCCTTGCGGAAATCTTGTCTGTAAATGTTCTAAGTAAAATCTTCCCATAAGGTAAAGAGATGGAACCTTGTCCAGTTTGCATGGAGAATGTCCCCAACTGCAAGCTTGTATGCGGACACTCTTACTGCCGTTCATGTGTCAAGGAATGGTACTATAAGTGTGAAGATCCAACCTGTCCTATGTGCCGCCATCCCTTGTACTTCAAGGGTATGTACAAGACTGTGGATCTGTGGGATCAGGAAAAGCATGAAAAACAAATTCAAGAAGTATTCTCTGAATCTTTTGACGTTATCTGTGAAGAGTTCAGTGGTGAAGATTTTGAATTTGATTTTGACGAAGATGACATCATGACTCCTCAAGAACTTATGATTGATGAGATTATTGAGATGGAAAATAAGTTTCAAAAGTTTATGTTGTGTGGCGATGATTGGGACCCTGAAGTGTTGTTTGAAGTCCTGAATGACCCCTTCTGTGAGCCATCTATTGAAATTGATCATTATGCTTATGAAAACCCTCCTAAAAAGAGTGTATCTGCTAATCAACCCTACCGCAAACTCATGCCCCGAGAGGCCAAGCGCTGCCGTGAGTCTGCACCGGATCCTATGGAGATTATCTACGTGATCAATATATGTCCACTATAATTTCGTCAACCCCCATCTCTTGGAGTTCTTCAACTCTGTCACGAGGTACGGTCCATGCAAATACTTTCATACCTTTGTCATGATAGTATTTTACCCTATTTTTTGTTATATACCCCCAATAGAGAGAGATAAAATCAATATCCTCAACAATAGGCCACCCTAAGATATATCCATTTGTTATATGTCCACATTTGTATTTTCCTTCATTGAGTCTTACTAACTCCTCTACACACGTTCTGTTGAACGAACACAGGTACCATTCATGGTCGTCCATCATGAACCGTGTCTCATGAACAACATCCCTAGCCATTTCTATAGCATCATTGTTGAACGTTTTAATATCAAGGACTAGCTTTGTTTTATCAAATTTGGGTAACATATTCAGGGGTTCCGATGACAACTTGTCCCTGTCTGTATAATTGTGCGTCATCACAAGCTCTCTCTTAGAGTTTCTGTGCACATCAAATTCTATACCGCGTACATTACGTCTCTTTAATACATATGGGAAAAATCCCGTTTTATTCTCAAATGTCTTGAGACCTCGGTGTGCTATCATACAATCTTTAAAAAAACTGTACAAAAAAAAGTCAAGAATTCAAAGACATATTCTTAAATACCATTGTACATCGGTAAAACACGTGTGTACGATAGAGAAGCCTATACTAATCACACATGCACAACGATTTGTCAGGGGTGGTCATCCTGAGTACAAAAAACAAGATACTTACCAAATGAATATATTCTTTCTGTCATGGGACACAAATAAGTGCGCTGAATTGTATTGTGACCAACATGTGATCAAAATTCTTCTGGAGATTGTTCAGATGTTATATACAGCTTGGCATGTATGTGGTGACCCTGACATGTTACTTCAGGCCCCTCCCCGTAAAGACGGAACATCTGGATATAAGCCTGTGTCAAATCGCAACCATGCTATGGTCATGTGGGTTCGTTCAAGTGAATACAATTATGTATGGACATCTCGCCTCGGTATGTCACTGGCAATTGAATTCAACAAGCGCTTTAATAAGATACACAGTTGCTCGCCGCATATCATGTGGTTGTCAATGAATATACCTCCTTGTCTTACCGAAGTAAAGAATCTAAATGCACACTATTCTCTTACAGGGTTCCCATCTTGGGTCACATCCGTTCCACAATGTATGCCAGAACAATACAGAGACACAGATCTTATAATAGCAAATTACAACTACTACAGAGGTGTCAAGTTGAGATTCGCCCGATGGAAACACAGATAAAAACAAGCAACTATTATATAATAAAAATGGCTCCTTACGATTCGCCCAGCAATGCTCACTATACTGAGCTTGATGTATCTCAGTATGATGAAGATTTCATGTGGTTTGTAATTGGTCACGAGGGCAGGAATTTCTATGACATTACCTCTTGGCTAAAGCTTCAGTATATTTGGTTTGACAAAAGGCGTAAAGTTGTAGAGATTTGGGGACCCTGGCGATCTCTCTCTGAACTTCAAGCAAAGAATCGTATTGCGAGAGTTATTGAGAACTACCAGGAAATCTATGTCAAGTCACCAACAAATACATCTCCGAGTCAGTCAGATCTGTCGGCTGATCCCCAACCGATAACACAAAGTTCCAGCCCCGTGTCTGTGTGAGGTGCTGTTTACACAACGTTTTGTCTTGGGGAGCACAAAAACCTAAAAAATCATATCTTATAGAATGATCCTTGAGTTGTTGTTCGGTCCATTTCATATTCTCAGCTAGAGGAGGTCTAGCGGTTATTATAGCAACCTTATACTTCTTATAAATACACAGATCTAAAAGCTTCTTCACATGAGTAATTGTCTTTTCGGTTTTTGCATCTATCAAAGTATCATCTATATCAAACATGACACAGTCACCTGGTTTTCTCTTCCTAATATTAATAAAACTCACAACATTTTCCATTTATTTATACTATCAAAAAACTTGTTCTATAACTAACTATGTTATCAGGGAACATAGGTAAACAAACACGTGTGTGATAGTTGCGAGCAACTAGACCATGGTGTCATATGCTGACCTGTATCAGGATCCTATTGAGATCTCTGATGAGATTTACAAGGATAACATGTGCCGACAGGTCTCTCACATTGTGAAACTCAATCCCTTCTCGTATGAAACTTATGAACTTGAAGATATTGTTGATAAGGTTCACGAGTTTGAGGAATACCGTGACAAGGTTCATGGTTGTGCCAAGGTGGACACGGGTTGTGGGAACCTCTGGCTTGTCGGACAGATGCACATGTTCCATGGTATGCTTAAGTGGAGCACCCTCACTCTTGAAGAGATAGATGATCTCTTCAATATTCACGAAGAACTCAAGGATTTTATTGATGCTTAAAAAAACTTACTCACACAAAAAAATTGTTTAAAAGTTAATCAAAATATCTCGGTACACATGTAAAGAACATGGAGGCCCTTCCAGATGATGTCCTGTGGTACATCTACAAGAAGTACTGGAGTCTCCATGTTCTTGATGAACTGTCTACTAGACAGGAGTTTCTGTGGAGGAATCCTAGTAAACAACTCCAAGACCTGTGTACCCATGACAAGGGTTCTATCCAGTTTGGAGCCAATGATTTGTGGGAAATGATTGAGGACCACAATCTTATATTACTAGATGGATGTCTCCGTGGTGAATGCCTCAATTGTAAGGCTTATAAGTGGCCCTGTGATAATATGGCAGTGTACGGTTTTAAAAAACCATCTCTTACAGGTATTTGGGGAGATATATAAAAAACTACACCCTACAAAAAACATGTATTAAAATATATTAAAGCACGACAGAACATATGTTATAAGATGATTCAGAACGAGCTTGCAGTGCGTTTTGTGATCCGCGAACTACCGGTGGATGTTCAGAGAATCATCGTTTCCCATCTCACAGAACCCCCCTGCGCACCTGTGAAGTCAAAGAGGCTTCAAGGATTCATGGAGAGATGGTCTAACCCAAATCGCCCGAAGATAATGCCAAGGGTGTTATTTACTTAAAAACTTATGTTGACCAAAAAAATGTTACAAAACAAATTATGTTGTGAGTGACTAATAAGTAACACCATGCCATCCATTGTTGAGAAGATTCTTGAGAATATGCGCAATAAGGGTCGTCATAACAGACAAGAAAAACCTAAATGGCGTCCTATTGCAAACTTTGAGTCATACATGCGCATGAAAAAGCTTGTGGATGAAAAAATGGCTGAGGTCTCATCCGATCCAGACGCTATGCGTGAATACAATCGTATTAACCAAGAGAGAATTACTAAGCTGCAAGAAAGTGTACCTGTCCGTACCCCTCCACCCCCAAATCCTGTAAAATTTAAATACACTGATGATTTTGATCGCGTAAAAGTAGACCTCAGTGTATCTAAGAGCGGAAAAGTGCGTGTAAAACTTGTACAACCGTTTGTGTATCTTCATGAAAACTATTGGTCAAAAGGACAATGTCCCCCATTAAAAGAGTACATAGTCAATCTAAAGTATGCTGGGTACCCACAAGAAAGTCTTGAAAGATTTATGAAGATACATTTGGACAGAGAGAAACGTAGGCCTGAGATGGAAGAGTTTATAAATAAAAAATTTGGATCATCCAGCAAGATTCCGAGGGTTTCCTCCCTTGCTAATAAAAAAAATAACAACCATTAGTATGACTGCACAAAAAATTCCTATTGGCAACATAAAAGGTTTTAAAAGTTCCCAGATCGTATCACTACCTACATCAGTTATCGTTACAACTAGATCCTGACCTAATTCTAATATATCCCTTAATAATTCTACAACTGCATCCTTAATAACATCAAGCATAATAAACTTTAGAAAGATAAACATCATTGCTGTAAATATACCCATCATTGCTATTTTCTTTATTGCTTTATCAAGCCCTTCAATGCCAGTAGATAAGTTTGACATTTTTTTGAAAATACTTCTTTTACCTCCAAAAGTAGTCTTCGTCCAAGGTATTAGCGAATCCGGACTTACTCCCAATCTTTCGGCGTATATATTCAAGAAGTCATCTGTTGTTACAAGATTGTCCATTTGGTCAAATACTAGTTTTTGATTTTCTGGAATATCTATATCCATTTTTCCGTTCAATATATCAGTAAGCGTTGTATTTAAAGTGTCATACCGAACCTTAACAAGTGGACTAAGTTTATTTCCTACAAGCAATTTTTCAAGCTCTTTATATACAAACTGAAACTCTATAATTTGTTCTGGTGTCTTTATAGCTTTTAAAACACTGAATAAGCCTTCTTTATCAGTAAATGTTCCGTCTGGTGAAAAATAGTTTGAAAATTTTTGTACTAGTTCATTTGTAGACATTTCTTTTAGATAACCAATTCTACCAAGATTTATTTCTGCTACTTCATCTAATACTTTTTTGACTGCATCATCGTCTCCTGCATTATTTAACTTAGCTGCTAAAGATGCATTAGTCTGCAATTCAGCCATGTCAAACGTTGTAAAACCATAACTTCTCAAAAAATTTTGATATGCACTAGGGCTAAACGCTTCTGTCCCCCCCCCTCCAAACTTTGATACGAAAGCACTATTTCTGGTAACTAGACTATTAAAGTCGTCAATTTTCGGTAGACCCGAAGCAGCGCTACCTATTGCCACACCAAATAGTTCACGTGCTGTCTTTGTTTCTCCCATTATTATATATTATATATTTTAATGTATAAAATAATTTTATATGTTTCATTCGGTCGGTTTTTTCATCAAAATTGATACATAAGTATCCATATTCATCATAGTATTTTTCATTTGGATTTAAATCGTCTGCTATTAATCCTATATCAATAAAGTTTTTAGGTTTGTTATATAATAGTTGTGCGGTTTCATTCCAAGTGAAAGTATATAAAGTTAAGTTATCTAAAAAATTTGTTTTATGTACTTTTATATTGTCCTTTAGCCTTTTGTCAGACGATCTTGCATCTCTAATAAGAGTTGTTCCTGTGAAAAATTCAGCTACTTTTTGACCCGGTGGTATATAACATTCTTTTTTGGATGAGTCGTATGATATACCTTTATCTTTTGTACAATATTCTGATACTATTTCACATTTTTCTTTATCATAAGTTTGTATAAACTTAAATGGTGTTACATTCGTAACACCTCTTTGTGGACTGCTTGCGCGTGTTTCTGGTACTGTACAAAATCTTTTAAATATACTATCACTGTAACCACATCCATGTGTTCCGTCTTCTAACAGTTTCCAATACATGTCTCTCGGAGGCAAAAATTTCCATAGTTCACCATATTTATAGTTTTTTGGTGAATATTCATTTATATTACCAACTGTATCAAACATTTTTTTAGAAAATGGATTAGCTGATTTTGAAGAATCACAACCATTTTCTGTTATTCTACATGTAGAATCTTCGCTGTTCCATACTAAGTAATCTGTACCAAATTTATTACCTAGATATTCACATAATTTCTTTTCTGCGTATATTTCAGCATTGTCAATATCTTCTTCTGTAGGAATTTTTATTTCTTCCATGATATAAAAATACCAAAGAATAAAATACTTAATATTATTATCGCTATGATAAAACCCCAAACTATATATTTTTTTCTAGTTGATCGTGTCTCGTAGTATCTAAAAAATTCTTCCAGTGTTGATGGGTCAACAACCTGAAGCAATTCAGGGTTCATTATTCTCTGTATATTATTCTTCCATTCATCATCAAAACCTATTGATTCCAAATACTCGTCAACATATTCCTGGTATTTTTCCCCCCACTTTGAATATTTAAGATAACCACCTCTGCTTATATCATGAATAAGAGCTTTAACATTAACATCTTGTCTTGTGTTTATGTTACCGTATATGTCATTATCGTATGCAGCTTCAGTTGCTTTTTTGATTTCTGATAATTGGTAGTTATCCAATATTATATTATAACCATTTACATCCATTATATCCATGACTACCATAACAATACTAAAAACAAAGAATGCAGTAGATGTAATATTACCGGCCATAGCTGCATATTTAGCCCCAGTTGCTGTACTGGCTCTAAAAGCTACTGTCGCGGGTGCTCTACCTGCATTTAATGCACGTAGAGATTGTTTAGCAGCAATTTGTTGTGCACCTGTAGTTGTCATGGTTTGTGTGAGTGTTCTTTCGTAAGCCCTGCGAATAAGAATATCACCAAACCATGATACATTTCTTTTAACTATTAGATTTTCAACTATCAATGTTTCTAGTATTTCTGATATTAGATAACTTATAGCCAAATCACTACCAAAAAACCCAGTACTTACGAGTCCACTGGTATCCATTGGCTTTATACCCTCTTCGTCTGATGTGGTTATAGACATTATATAAAATATATATACAATATAATATGGATCCTTTTGCCCTGCTATTGATTTTGATAGTTTTGGTTGGTACAGGTGTAGCTGCTTATTATGTTTATTACCTTTACGAAGAAAAGCGTGAAAAGTTGAAAAGAGGTGAAATTATTATACCCCAAGATGAAGAAGAAAGGACCGCTAAGAGAGTATATACTGGAACAATTACTGATGCATTAAAAAGACTTTTAAATGTATTTTACGATGGTATAGTCATAGAACAATTATCTACTTCATTTGAAGAAGATGGTGCTCCTAGTTATAACGAATGTACAGCAGAATTTACTGATAATATTGACGTTAACGTATGTTGGGGTGATAATGAACTAGGGTTTTCTTGGGGTTGGGGGTGGGCACCTGACGGAATTGATATAGCAGGACCCCAGTGTCATTTAATGACTGATAAATATGATATACAATATTTCAAAACACACTCTGCTTTAGAACCAGCATTTCAATTTCGGGTAGATATTTCTGAGAATAAAATAAGTTTAAAAGAATTCCCGGACAATTTGATAACTATAAATGGTTTAATACAAATAACACCCATTACAGACAGTGGACTTGCTATCACTCAACCTAAAATTATAAAATTATCAGATAGTGTAAAACTGTCATGTGACGACACTCAACTTGAGGGAATATACACACCTAAAGAATTCAACACTATAGAATATATAAAATTTGATGAATAATCCTGAAGTTCGTAAGAAACAACTTGCTAAACACAAGAAGATTTCAAAGAAGGATGTCTATTCTAGTAAACATGTGAGGATACAAGAAAATTGTATTAAAAAGACTCAAGTTGTCACAGAATATAAGTCAAAGGGGAGCAATTACAAGTGATTGGGGCCAAATGAACCCCACTCTTCCTCTTAACAAGCAACCTACCCAGGTCCTTGTTGCTCTTCTCAGGCACATGTATGCAGCTGATAAGAATATTCATGGCTCTAAGGGTTATAAAAAGATAATTCAGATTATTGAATCTAGAAAGAAGTAGTTTTTTTAAAAGTTTCTTGAACCAAAAAATTGTTTACAAACAAGTCAAGTTATGCGAGAATATACATAAAGAAACAATGTCCTCTCTCGTTCAACTCGGTGCCCAGATTATCTTCTCTCATCCATGTGAGAATAATCGCAAACTCTTAGGAAAGATTGTCTATGTGAACAACAATTCTAATACCTTCAAAATTGAAGGAAACCGTCACCTTGACTTCAATTTTGATACAGTTATTAAGACTACCGAGGGACACTCCAAAGGTGAGTGCCACTGTTGTGGCAAGCTGGGACCTAACTATATGTGCCACAATGAAGTTGAGAAACTTCTTAGGTATGATATGAATACCCGTGAGATCCTCGTCAAGTGGCTAGGGTTTCCTATTAACAGTTCTATATGGCTAGATGAGGACTATCTTAAGACCGAAGTCCCAGATAAATATTCTGAGTTCATGACCCTTGTGCTCAATCAGGCTCAGGAAGGAAAATTTTATCATATTGAAGGTAATCTGTTTGACCCTCAAAACGGTTTTACTTTCAATCATCGCCATCATACTGAGTTTACAGACAAGAGACTCATACAGTCCAGGTCTCACCTCAGAGAGAACCTCTGGACCCGCGAAGAAGAGCCCACTATGAATACTCATATGACTCTAGATGGTAAGTGGCTTCCCAAGGCTAAGTTCGCTGATCGCAGACTCAAGTGGGCTAACCGTGGAAAGCGCTATAATATTCATCCACATTTGAGATTGAACCCCAAGAAGAAATTGGAAGATTGGGGTTGGCTTTAAAAAACTTTTTACAGCAAAAATATTGTTCAATAAATACTTATGACAACGCGGAACATAGGCAAAGAGTCAACCAGACCATGGACAACGATTATGATATGATTGTTGAGATATTCCCCTGGTTCGCTGAGGCGTTTCGTGATGTTGAGAACCCTCCCCCGGCACCCTCAACACCCCCTCGCCAAGTCCCTATGAGACCTCGTCCCTCCGAGGCTACTATACTATATGATTCAGACGATGAAGACACTGTGCAGTCACAGTATCGCTCCCCTAATAGGGTTTGGATAGTTTAAAAAATCACCTTGACCAAATACGTGTATTAAAACTATATAAAACATCTCGGAATATAAGGTAAAGAATGGACGGTCTGAAGCAACAGTACTATAATCACTTATGCGACGGTGACACAAGTGAGTTTACTAAGCAGTTTTTTGATAGATTCTGGAATGGTTTATGTGATGAGATGTTACATAGAACTGATGAAGTGTATAGTGAGTGGCAAGAATATTTGAGTCTCTACGAAATTGAGACTTTTTAAAAAATGTTGATACCAAAAATATGTTTTAAAATAATATACGTTTTGAATGAATATAATTAAGAAGATGAATCGTGTCATTCCTCACCAGGTTAAATTCTTGTTCAAACCCACACAATCTAGAAAAACACAATATACAATAAATCAAATATCGGAATCGTATGACGAAGATCCAAATACACTCTTCGTTTATATATGTCATAACATAACAACTTCTCTTACCCAGACAACCTCTCGTATAGAGGAATCACTGAAAGGACACATCACACAAGATTTTAATATTTTAAAATTATTATCGTCAGGTGTATCATCAGATAATGTAACTTTTGCAAATAATCATCATGAGGTTTGTTCTATGTTAGCACAAAATCCAAACAAATATATTGGTGTGTTTGTGCTTGCGCATGGTGTTAGGTTTAAGTTCAATCATATAGAGAACATTCTAAGAACTGCAAATAATATTCAATATTATTCACGTATCCATATATATTTTGATGAATTTGACAATTATTCAAATATAATAGTTAATAGCATTGATAGGTTTTGTAGTTTTTCAAAGGTTGAGTTGTATGAGCTTATATCTGCAACTGTTGTAGATTCTCGTATAATTAGGGATTATGGAGACATTCCATCTAATTATATTATAGATTTGTGGGGTGAAGGGTCCTACAATCCCGAAGAGTATATAACATACGACGAACAGATTAAAAATAACAAATTTTTCACTTTTGAAAAACACGGTAAGGAATTGTTGTTCACTTCACTGATACATTTCTTTGGTCTTAAATCATCTAATAAGAAATCATTTTATGGTTTTATACCGGCTCAAAATAAAAAAGAGACACATTGGGATTTGATTGGCACTATTCACGAATTGGATTCTGACATATCAATATGTTTACTGAATTCTGATTTCAAGGGAATCATTCTGCCTAATAAGGCTACATACGAGTTTGACATAAATCAAAGGGAACTGTTAGATCTAATTATTGAAGCAAAACACAGATTCAATATTAAAAAATTGATTGTGACCGGTAATGGTTGTGTCGGTAGATCTATGACATTACAAGGAAAACACACACAGTTAGATTATATATTAACATTTGATTTTGCTATATATGACGAAGACGTC